>Ga0194132_10000610_pt1 | contig 72895 bp, 61 predicted proteins | sample TA2KigOf80mmetaG_FD_148612 | JGI IMG/M metagenome (GOLD analysis project Ga0194132, IMG submission 148612) | Freshwater microbial communities from Lake Tanganyika, Tanzania - TA2015054 Kigoma Offshore 80m | ecosystem: Environmental > Aquatic > Freshwater > Lake | place: Tanzania: Lake...
GCGGCGAGAGGCGGGCGATGCATGGCCGCGAGGTTGCTTGATTCGGCGGCTCCAAGCAAACGTGAAGCGGAACGCAGCCTCATCGCGGTCCAGTCCGCTGCTCACCCGCCCGCGCGCCGAGGTTGCCGTAGCGGTGGTAGTCGCAGCTCATGCTCTGCTCGCGCAGATACCAGAGCAGCTCGATGCGGCCCTCGGCCAGCACCGGCGTGTCCGCGAGGTAAAGGCCCGTCTCCGCGGCGGCGGCACGGATCTCCTCCGGCACGCGGTCCGGCGCGGCGAAACGAACGCGGTCGGTCTGGTGGGCGCGGATGGCGGCGGCGAGTTGCGCATCCGACTCCTCGACGAACTCAATGCCGCCCGCCCAGTCTTCGGTCAGTTCGTGAAGCAACTGGATGCGCGCCGTCGTGAACGGCTCCGCGTGGCTCACGGTGACGCGACAGCCCGCGATGCGCGCCGCGCTCACGCGCGCGAGGTTCTCAAAGAATGTGTCCTTTGGCATGACGCGCACGCGCAGTTCCGCCACGGGCAGGTAGCGGCGGAAGTTGTCCTGACCCAGCAGCCGGAAGTGGTCGTGTATGTGGCCAAACTCAGCGTGGAAGTTCCGGGCATAACTGCCGATGGCGGCAAGCAGGTGCCGCACTTCCGCCGGCGAAACGCGGTCTGGGCTCAAGCCGTGCAGGCTCTCGATCAAGTCGGGCAGCAGCGGGTCAGCATGTGGGGAGACACCTTCCGGCAGGCCGGTCTCGGTGAACTTCATGAACTGCGCCACGTAGTTTGGCCCGCCCGCCTTCAGGCCGGGGCCGAAGCTCGACTTGCCCATGCCGCCGAACGGCTGGCGCAGCACGATGGCTCCGGTAGTCGGGCGGTTGAGATAGAGGTTGCCTGCGTGGATGCCGGCTTTCCACTCGGCCTGTTCGCGATCGTCGAGGCTTGCGAGGCCGCTGGTCAGGCCGTAGCCCGTCTGGTTCACGAGCGCGATGGCCTCGTGCAGTCGCTCGAAGCGCATCACGCCCAGCACCGGCCCAAAGAACTCCGTGCGGTGCGTGTAACTGCCGGGCTGCACTCCGTATTTGATGCCGGGCGACCAGAGGTGCGGATTGTCGCCGACCTGGCGCGGCATGAGCGCCCAGCTTTCGCCCGGCTCCAGCATTTTGAGCGCGTTCTCTAAATCACCCGACGGCGGTCGGATAAGTGGGCCGATGCGCGTCGGCAATTCCCACGCGCTGCCGACCGGCAGGCTCTTCACGGCGTCGCAGAGCATCCGTTTGAACGCCGGGTCGTCGTAAACTTCCGCCTCCAGCAGCAGCAGCGAGGTGGCGGCACACTTCTGCCCGCTGTGACTGAACGCGCTGTGGACGATGTGCTTGATGGCCAGTTCGCGGTCGCTCAACGCGGTGACAATGGTGGCGTTTTTGCCGCCGGTCTCGGCGAAGAGGTGCAGACCGGGCCGCGCCTTAAGCATCCGCAGCGCAGTGTCGGTGCCGCCGGTGAGAATGACCGCGTCCACATCGTGATGCGAGACGAGCCGCGCCCCCGCGCCGCTGCCGGGGCTGGGGACGAATTGCAGCGCGGCCTGCGGCACGCCCGCACGCCAGAAGCACTGACACAACTCCCACGCGACGAGCACGGTGTCGGACGCGGGCTTGAGAATAACCGTGTTGCCCGCCGCGAGCGCCGCCGCGATGCCACCGCATGGGATGGCGATGGGAAAATTCCACGGCGGCACCACGACGACCACGCCACGCGGCTGCGCCGAGAGGCCGGGAAGTTCATGAAACACCCGCGCGCTTGCCCGGTAGAACTCGACGAAGTCCACGGCCTCGCTTACCTCGGGGTCGCTCTCGGTCAGCGTCTTGCCGCCGTGGGCCAGTGCGGCCCACATGAGGTCGCCGCGCGAACGCCGCAGTTCCTGGGCGACCCGGCCCAGCACAAGATTGCGGGCATCCACGGTCATGGTCCGCCAGCCAGACAGGTCGGTTTTGGCACAAGCAATGGCACATTCGATATCCACTTCGTTGGCCAGCGCGTAACGAGCGAGCACGACGCCCGGTCGTGAAGGTTCGCGGCACTCTCCCGTAGCAGCCGACGTCAGGAGGCTCTGGTCAAATTCCACATTCCGTATTCTGCGTTCCGCATTGCTAGATGGAGCCTCCTCACGTCGGCTGCTGCCGATGACGAGGGGAATTTCCTTGGTGCGAGGTTCCTTCCGCGCAACAAGCCGCTCCGCCCACGCGCTGTTTTCCGGCAGCGAGAAGTCCGTGTCTGGCTCGTTCTCGAGGTGATTCCACGGCATTTCGGCGCGCGGCGAATCAAAGCGCTCCGTCAGCCGGGTTTGCGTGCGTCGCGGTGCATCGGAGAGTTCGAGGCTGAATGACTCGCGGAAGCCGCGCTCCAGTTGTTGCCAGTCGGGCGAGTTCACTTCCAGGCAGAACGTGTGGCGCAGAAAGTTTTCCGGTCCGGTGTTTTCGTCGAGCCGACGGATGAGGTAGCCGATGGCGTTGAGGAACTCCTCCTTGCGGCACGCGGGCGCGTAAAGCAGCAGGTTGCGCGAGTGTTCGAGCAGGGCGCGCCGCTGGTGGTTCGCCATGCCTTCGAGCATCTCGAACTGCACGCGGTCGCCCGCGCTGGCGTCCTTCGCCAGCACGAGGCCGTAGGCGAGGTCGAAGAGGTTGTGCGACGCGACGCCGACGCGCACGGCGGCGAGGTTCTCCGGGCGCATCGCCTCGTGGAGCATCCGCTTGTAGTTCGCATCCGTCTCGCGCTTGGTCTTGAACGGTGCCTGCGGCCAGTCGCGTAACGCGACTTCCACGCGTTCCATCTCCAGGTTCGCGCCCTTGACGAGACGGATGGTGACGGGTGCGCCGCCTGCAGACACGCGCCGCCGCGCCCACTCGTTAATCTCGCGTTGAACGCGGGCGGAGTCCGGGATGTAAGCCTGCAAGGCAATGCCTGCGCTCACTGCTTTCAGGCCGGGCCGGGCCAACGTCCGCATGAACGCCTGTGCGGTCAGGTGCAGGTCACGGTATTCCTCCATGTCGAGGTAGAGGAACTTCGGCACGCGCGAGCCGTCGGGGCGAGTGAACAGCGTGTGCGCCGTCGCGCGATAGAGCAGTTCCAGCCGGTCGCACAGCACGCGCAGCGTGTGCTCGCGAGCGACTGGGTTGATCTGCGAATAGATCGTTGAGATTTTCACCGACAGCACCTCGACTTCGGAGAGTTGGAGCGCCTCAAGATACTTCTCCAGGCGGTGCGTGGCCTCGTCCTCGCCGAGCAGCGCCTCGCCAAGGAAATTCAGGTTCATCCGCACACCCTCGCGCTGGCGGGCGGCGAGATGCTCGGTGAGCAGTTCGCGCTCGGCGGGCAGCACGACGTTGGCTGTCTCGTGCTGCATGTGCTCCTTGACCAACGGCACGGCCACGCCCGGCAGCCAGCCGCCGAAGGTCTGGAAGCCGCGCAGCAACGTGCGGTCCAGCGGGCTGAAGAAACGTGGCACGCCCTGCACGTCGAGGATGTGCGTGAGGTGCTCCGCCGTGCGCGCAGCCGTGCGCGAACGGAAGGCCTGGTCGGTGAGTTGGACAAGTGTGACCTTGTCGGCAGGCGTCTGGAGCATTCGGTCCAGTTCCGCCTGTTGCCGCGCCTCGTGTGGTGTCTGCAATGCTCTCGCGCGCTCTTGGAGCAGCCGCGCAAGCGCGATGGCCTGGTCAATCAAGATGCTTTGTTGAGCGGAGCGCACGCGCTAACCTCCGTCACGCAGCCAGTTCTCGTTTCACTGCTGCGAACGCGTTCACGGCCCCTTCCAATGCCTCGCGCGTGTGCGCGGCGGAAATCTGGCATCGGATGCGCGCCTTGCCCTGCGGCACGACGGGATACGAGAAGCCGATGACGTAAACGCCCTTCGCGAGCATCGCGTCGGCGACGCGCGTGGCGAGCGCGGCATCGCCGAGCATCACGGGGCAGATTGGGTGCGAACCGGGCAGCACGTTGAAGCCGGCCTTCGACATCGCGGCGCGGAAGAACTTGGTGTTCGCCTCCAACTTGTCGCGCAACGCGGTGGAGGCGGTGAGCAAGTCGAGCACCTTGAGCGTCGCGCCGGCGATGGCGGGCGCGAGCGTGTTGCTGAACAGATACGGGCGCGAGCGCTGGCGGAGCAGTTCGATGATTTCCTTCCGCCCACTAGTGTAGCCGCCGCTCGCGCCACCGAGCGCCTTGCCCATCGTGCCGGTGAGGATGTCCACCCGGCCCATCACGCCGCAGTGTTCGTGCGTGCCTCTGCCGCGCGCGCCCATGAAGCCGACCGCGTGCGAGTCGTCCACCATCACGAGCGCGCCGTGCCGGTCCGCGAGGTCGCAGATGGCGGCGAGGTTCGCGAGGTAGCCGTCCATCGAGAAGACGCCGTCGGTGGCGATGAGTTTGAAGCGCGCGGCCTTCGCCTCGCTCAACTTCGCCGCGAGGTCTGCCATGTCGTTGTTGCGATAGCGCAGGCGCTGCGCCTTGCAGAGACGGATGCCGTCAATGATCGAGGCGTGGTTCAGCTCGTCGGAGATCACCGCGTCCTCCGGGCCGAGCAGCGTCTCGAACAAGCCGCCGTTCGCGTCGAAGCAGGACGAGTAGAGGATCGTGTCCTCGGTGCCGAGGAATTCGGTGAGCTTTGCCTCGAGCTGCTTGTGGACGCCCTGGGTGCCGCAGATGAAGCGCACGCTGGCGCAGCCGTAACCCCATTGGTCGAGCGCTGCGTGCGCGGCGGCGCGGACCTCGGGATGTTGCGCGAGGCCGAGGTAGTTGTTCGCGCAGAGGTTGAGGACCGGCTCGCCGTCGGCGACACGGATGGCCGTGCCTTGCGGTGTGAGGATGACCCGCTCGCGCTTGTAGGTGCCAGCGGCGCGGATGGCGGAGAGCTGGGTGCCGAGATGGTCTTTGAAAGTGCCGAGCATGGGAGTTTGGCTTAACGCGTGAAACGTAATGCGAAAGAGGAGCGGCTCAAGTCCAGTCGAGAATCACCTTGCCGGCATTGCCGGACTTCATCGCGTCGAAGCCGCGCTCGAACTCGGTGTAGTGGAAGCGGTGCGTGATGACGGGCCGGATGTCGAGGCCGCTCTCCAGCATCACGGTCATCTTATACCACGTCTCATACATCTCGCGGCCGTAGATGCCCCGGATCGTGAGCATGTTGAAAATCACCTTGTTCCAGTCGATCGGCATCGGCTCGGACGGGATGCCGAGCATCGCGATCTTCCCGCCGTGGCACATCTGCCCGATCATGTCGCGGAAGGCCTCGGGGTTGCCGGACATTTCCAGCCCCACGTCGAAGCCCTCCTTCATCCCGAGTCGCTGTTGCACTTCGCGCAAGTTCTCGCGCGTCACGTTCACGGCCACGTCCGCGCCCATGCGCCGCGCGAGATCGAGCCGGAAGTCGTTCACGTCAGTGATGACCACGAAGCGCGCGCCGGCGTGCTTGGCGACTGCCGCGCCCATGATGCCGATGGGCCCGGCGCCCGTGACGAGCACGTCCTCGCCGAGCAAGTCGAACGACAGGGCGGTGTGCACGGCGTTGCCGAAGGGGTCGAAGATGGCCGCGACGTCGCGGTCAATGTCCGGCTTGTGGTGCCACACGTTTGTCATCGGCACGCTGATGAACTCGGCGAACGCGCCCGGCCGGTTCACGCCGATGCCGGAGGTGTCCTTGCACAGGTGCCGCCGGCCCGCGAGACAGTTGCGGCAGCGGCCGCAGACCACGTGGCCCTCGGCGCTCACCACGTCGCCGGGGTGGAAATCGTTGACGTTCGCGCCCACCTCCATCACTTCGCCGACGAACTCATGTCCGACAACCATCGGCACCGGGATGGTCTGCCGCGCCCACGCGTCCCATTTGTAGATGTGCAGGTCCGTGCCGCAGATGCCCGTGCGATCCACGCGGATGAGCACGTCGTTGATGCCGGCCCGCGGCTCCGGGACGTCGGCGAGCCAGAGGCCGGGCTCGGACTTGCTTTTGAGGAGGGCTTTCATGGCGGGAATGAGTAATCGGTGTTGTGCGCGGAACGCGGGGCCGAGTGTGCACACTGAAGACTGCAAACTGAACTCAGAAAACTCGCCCCCGGCGCTACCGCTGCTCCGGCCGCCCCTGGATCAGCTCGCCCAGCCGCTTGTTCAACGTCTCCTGATCCTTCGCCACGTCGCCGATGGCGCCGATGCTGTCGCCGACGCGGGCGACTCCGCCAGCTACCGCGCCGACGTACCGCATGCGATTGTGAACGCCGGCAAGGGCGAAGCCGTGGTCTTCCTCGTGGACATTTACCGGTGAATTTGGTTCACCGGTTCATCAAGTCCTCAATTTCCTCCGCTTCAATGGGTGTGCTGGCCATCAAGTCCACCGGGCCTTCGGCGGTGACGACGATGTCGTTCTCTAGGCGCACGCCGAAGCCTTCCTTTGGGATGTAGATGCCGGGTTCGACGGTCAGCACCCAGCCGGGAGCGAAGGGTTCGGTGGTGAAGCCCACGTCGTGCACGTCCAGTCCCAGCGGGTGGCCCAGGCCGTGCATAAAGTATTTTCGGCACGCCAGTTCATCTTCGGTTTGCTTTTTGATGTCGGCTTTTTTTAGCAGCCCGAGCGAGAGGAGTTCCTCATTCATCATGAGCTGTGATTCCTTGAGCCAGTCGCGCGTCAGCTTGCCGACGGTCGCGCCCTTGATGCAGGCGCGCGTGACGCGGAGGACGGCGTTGTAAACGGCCTTCTGCCGACGGGTGAAGCGGCCGCTGACGGGGATGGTGCGGGTGAGGTCGGCGTTGTAGTTCGCGTAGGAAGCGGCGACATCGAGCAGCAGGAGGTCGCCTTTCTTGCACGGCTGGTCGTTCTGGTTGTAGTGGAGGATGTTCGCGTTCTTGCCGCTGGCGATGATGGGATTGTAGGCAAACTTGGCGCGGCGACGGATGAACTCGTGGGCCAGTTCGGCCTCAACTTGATGCTCGGTAACGCCGGGTTTCACGAACTTGAGGAGGCGTCGGAAACCCTTCTCGGTGATGGCGACGGATTGCTTGAGAAGCTCGATTTCCGCCGGGGTCTTCACCACGCGAAGCTGGTGCATGAGGCGCGCGAGGCGGTTGTAATCATGCAGCGGGAACTTGGCCTGGCACTCGCGGGCGAAGCGTGCGTCGCGCGTCTCGACTTCCACCTGGGCACGTTTGTGCTCGTTCGAGTTGAGCCAGACGTGCTCCTGCTCGCACATGAGGATTCGGAAAATGACGGGGAACTCGGAGAGCCAATTGATCTGCTTAATGCCGGAAATCTGAGCGGCCTCATCCTTCGAGTGTTTGTGGCCTTCCCATATTTTGAGGTGCTCATTTGGCTCGCGCAGGAAGAGAATTTCGCGGTGCTTTGGCTCGTGCGCATCAGGCGCCAGTAACAGGAGGCTTTGCTCTTGTTCGATGCCGCTCAGGTAAAAGAGGTCGGAGTTGGGGTGCAACGGCAGCGAGCCGTCGGCATTGGTGGGGAGCACATCGTTCGCGTTGACGATGGCAAGGGACTTTGGCGGCAGAAGCCTCTTCAGTCGCTCGCGGTTTTGAGTGAACAGCTTTGAGTCAATCGGAGCATGGCGCATGGGTAAAGAGTGGCAGGTTTTAAGGATGAAGCCGAGCGCTGATTTTTGCCCAGCTGGGTGGGCCATTTGAAGGGCTTGCAAAAAGTCAATATGTACGGCTCAAGCCTCACTACCGCGCCTAAGGCGAACTAGTTACTCAGGTCGTCTGGCCAAGAGACATTTACCGAGGTGCCGCGTGAGTCGGTTAAATCGAACAAAAACTTGACGTTAGAAATTACTTGCGTCGTCTCCTACGAAAAAAACGGCGAGCGTAGCTTTCGCCTGCGCGGGATCATTTAGGCAAATTGCGCCGCTGCGAAGACGCGGCAGCGGTTCGCCCTCGAGTAGAATGGGATGGCGCAGGCGCAGGTGCGCCGCGTAACTGGAAAAGTCAGCAAAACCAGACGCACGCAACATAGCCGCATTTGCGAGCCGGAATAGACCACCGGCGCCGGGCACTACACGTCGCATTAACTCCAAAGTCAGCCGGCCCATCGTGTAACGCGGGTTGATTTCAACCACTGGCTTTAGGCGAATGTACCCTTCGCTATCGCGGTACAGAAAGGCATCCACGCCAATCGGGCCAAGATAACCAGTGGCTTTGAACGCTACTTCCAGCGACCGGAACAATGCGTCAAAAACGCTGCGCACCTCGGTCACGGCACCGCGTTGCCCTTGGAGGTAATCCGCTACGGCGGGCGGCAGTGCGCGGGCGAAATTTGGCGAGGCGGTATTAGCGAGGAACTGTCCACGCGCATCTGTTAACAAGCCAGTGTAGCCAAGCAAACACAGACCAGCCGGTTTTAGCTCCAACTGCACAGAGAAATCCGCCAAGCGCTCCAACCAAGGCTCGACAACCACTTGTCGACCGCCGCGCAGTGAGTTCTCCAGCCAGCGCCTCTGCGAACTGAGCAAGTCTGGCTCCCACAGGCGGAGCGCATTGTGACCCGCAAGGCCAAAGGCTTGCTTCACAACGACACGATGGTGGCCACGCGCCCGTATGGCAGCAATGGCGGCGAGCGCTGCTTCTAAAGTATCCACTGCGATGCCGACTTCATCCCTCGAGCAAAGCCGTAACGCACCCGCCGCCGCGTGTGGCTTCCGTTTGTTATTTAACGTCGGCGCGGATGCAGCGTGCGCGCCTGCTTGATCAAGGAATCGTCGGAGAAAGTCCGCGCTCCAAGCTTTCGAGTAAAGCCGGGCGGTGCGGCGGTTAAAGGCGCTTTCTGGCGTGCGTGCCTCGCCGGTGAGGCTGGCGAACAGCGGCGCAAGCAGCTCCACACTGTCCGGTCCCCAAGCCCACGGACGGAGGCGGCCGAGCTTGCGTTGCGCGAGCGTGGATAAGGCGCGTTTGTTCTCAACGTTCCGACCAGCGTCCGTTACGTCCTGCGCCGGGGTGAGGACACCCCGCCCTAACGCCACAAACTCCGGCAACGAAAAACCTGCATGCTTCAACTCGCCAAGAAACTCCACCACGGGTCGTTCCTCCACCAGCACCACATCATCTTGCCGGCACAGAAACATCGGCAGCGCAGCGAGGTCGCGTGCAAGTTGCGCCTGATGCTTCACCGGCGTGAAGGATTTCCCCTGCGCGATGCGGCCCTCGGCGAACGGGTTGAATACGAAGATGCTGGGCGTGCGACCCTTCGACTGCGCGAAGACATCTAATTCCGCGATGAACTGCGGGTCCAGCCCGGCGGCGCGTCGGCCCTCGACGTTGAGCGACACACCTTTGGCCCGCCGCGGTGAAAGCGGGAACTTGAGCTGAGCGCAAAAGGCATCCCAATCGCTTTGCCCGGGTTGCTTCCAGCGGCGGAACCATTTTAACCCGCTGGCGACATGCCCGATTTCATCGCGGTAAATTCGGTCAAGCAGCGCCGCCGTATCCGCATCGCCAACCACTGAGAAACCGTGGGCGAAATGCCGGGCAAAGTCCAAGTTCGCCTGCTCAAATGTGAGGCTCAGGCCGGCCACGTAATCCATTGGACTCTGCATGGTCGAGACCGCCCGCCAAAAATAGCCACTCACCGGCAAATCACCAAATGCGATGCCACTGGCGCGCATTCGTGCCAGATACAAGCGCGTGTGCTCCTGCTCGTCGCGCAGCGTCTGGAGCACACCGCGCCGAAAGGCGGCGGGAGCTTCAGGAAATCGCAGGAGCACAAGCGCCATAAGCTCCGTGGCAAGCAACTCGTGATTCGCGAAGTAGTGCAGCAGCCGTCCACGCTCGCATTCTTCGTCAAGTTGGCGCAGACCGGGAAAGTCGGACTTCTCGCTGGAGCCACCAATTTTGAATAGCAATTCGGCCGGACGACCCGGCATGGCGGGTGCGGCCAGGGCTGGACCAGGCTGTTCGTCTGTGACGTCCGCTGGACACCAAAGCTTTTCCTTCAGCGTCGTCGCAAACAGCACGCGCTGGGCGAGTTCACGTAATTCCATTTTCAGCTGAAATCTTAGCGGTTACGGGCGGCAAAGGCGAGTCGGATGGCACAAGCTGCCGAGAGATTCAACGTTGCGAATTTCGTCCGCATACGTAACGTCCCTCCGCCATGACGAAAACGACCATCGCTCTCGCCGCTTCGCTTGCCGTCGCGCTCACCGTTCAAGCCGCCGACTGGCCGCAGTATCGCGGGCCAAACCTTGACGGCTCCACGACCGAAAAGATTGCCACCAAATGGCCCGCTGGCGGGTTGAAGGCGCTGTGGAAGGTGCCGGCCCCGGGTGGCTTCAGCTCGTTCACCGTCTCGGGTGGTAAGGCGTTCACGCAGGTCACCCGCAATGTCGGTGGCGTGGACCGCGAGGTCGCCATCGCGCTCGACGCCAACACGGGGAAGGAAGCGTGGGCGTTCCCTGTGGGCGGCACGGCTTACGGCCACAGCGGCGGCAACGCCGGCGCTCCGGGCAATGATGGCGGCGACGGCCCGCGCTCCACACCGACAGTGGTGGCCGGCAAAGTGTATGTGCTCTCCTCCGACCTCGCGCTGTTCTGCCTCGACGCCAACAGCGGCAAGCAGGTCTGGACGCATGACCTGATGAAGGAGTTTGCCGGACGCAACATCAACTGGAAGAACGCTGCCTCCCCCGTGGTGGACGGCAACCTCGTCTTCGTCGCCGGCGGCGGAGCGGGCCAGTCCATGCTCGCGTTCAACAAAGACACGGGCGCGCTCGCGTGGAAGTCACAGGACGAGACCATCACGCACTCGACCCCGGTGGTCGCCGCAATTCACGGCGTGAAGCAGGTGGTTTATTTGATGAAGAGCGGCCTCGTGTCCGTGGCGGCGGCGGACGGCAAGCTGCTGTGGAAGGCTCCGTATCGCTTCAACGTCTCCACGGCCATCACCCCCGTCGTGGCGGGCGACATGGTGTATTGCTCGGCGGGTTACGGCGTCGGCGGCGGCGCGTTCAAGGTCAGCAAGGCGGGAGCGGACTTCAAGGCCGAGCAGCTCTGGCAGATTTCCGGCGACAAGGAAGTCGCGAACCACTGGAGCACCCCCGTCTTCAAGGACGGCCACCTTTACGGGATGTTCCAGTTCAAGGAATACGGCACCGGTGCGCTGAAGTGCGTCGAACTCGCCACCGGTAAGGTGAAGTGGAGCAAGCCCGGATTCGGCCCCGGCAACGTGATTCTGCTCGGCGGCCAGATGCTCGCGCTTTCCGACGCGGGTGACCTCGTGGTTGTCGAGGCCTCGCCCTCAGGCTACACGGAAGTCAGCCGCGCCAAGGCCGTCACGGGCAAGTGCTGGTCCACGCCGGTCGTGAGCAACGGCCGCGTGTATGTGCGCAGCACGAAAGAAGCGGCGTGCTTCGACGTGTCGGCCAAGGCCGCACAGAACTGAGCTGGTTCGGGTTTTCGCAAGCGGGCTGACGGAAACGTCAGCCCGCTTTGCTTTTTCCTCCCCCCAATTTTGCCTGCCTCTGAAAACGAGCGGAGGGCGAGGCAGGAGTCGAAGAAAAATGCAAATTTGCTTTCGTCATCTTCTGCGTAACCGCCTATGCTTCGCGTCGTCACCAGTCCTGTGCTGGTTTGGTCCGCAGAGTGTTTATGGGTGAGCAGCCCGGCCTGGATGTCGCGGTTTGCCTGGCGCGCGTGCGCGAGCGTGATGAAGATGCCGCCCGCGCGCTGGTCGAGCATCTTTACCCGCTCGTCATCAAGATTGTCCGCGCGCACCTGCCGCGCCGGCTCGATGAGGAAGATTTGGCGCAGGAAATTTTCATGAAAGTTTTCGCCAACACCGCGCAGTATCGGGGCGAAGTGCCGTTTGAGCACTGGGTCTCGCGCGTCGCCGTCAGCACCTGCCTCGACCGCCTCCGCGCGCAAAAGCGCCGGCCCGAGTGGCGCTGGGCAGACTTGTCCGAGGGCGAGGCTGAGGTGCTGGATGCCGTGCTGCACAATGAAGCTGAACCGCACCCGTCCCACGCGGCGGACGCGGGCGAACTGGTCAGCAAGCTGATGCAAACGCTCAGTCCCGAGGACCAACTCGTCATTCGGCTGCTGGATTTGGAAGAGCGTTCGGTGGCGGAAATCGCGGCACAAACCGGCTGGAGCCAGACGCTGGTGAAAGTCCGCGCCTTCCGGGCCCGGCGGAAACTGCGGAAGCAACTTGAGGAACTCGAACAACAGAAACGCCATGAGTGAACCGAAGGACAACTGGCAGAAACTCGCCCGCCTCGCGCGGCAGGCTCCGCAGCCCAGTGCGGCCGAAGTGCCGTTCGGCTTCGCCACGCGCGTCGCGGCACGCTGGGCAAGCAGCGAATCACCCGCGCCCTCCGCCTGGGAAGTCTGGGAACAATTCTCGTTGCGCGGGCTTATGCTGGCGAGTGTGCTGGTGGTGGCGGTGGCGTTCACGAGTTACGACCTTGCCACACCCGGCTGGACGCAGGCTTACACGATGGCCGACGCGGTGGTTGACCCCATTTTCGAGGAATGAACTGGCTCCGACATTGGAAGGTGGTGCTTGCCTTGTGCGGGCTGTTCGTGCTCGGGGCGGCGACGGGCTCGGTCATCACGCTCAAGGTCGTCAAGCGCGTCATCGAGGCGCGCACGAACCCTGAGCGGATGTCACAAAATTTGCTCGGTGAGTATGAGCGCCGGCTCAAGCTCACGCCGGAGCAGATTGGTAAAATCCGTCCCATTCTCCAACGGACGGGCCGTGAGATGTGGGAACTTCGCACGGAAATGTCTGGACGCACCTTCCAAGCCATCCGCCTCTCGCATGAGGAAATCGCCGCCGAACTCACGCCCGAGCAACGCGAGGAGTTCACACGGCTGAACCGGGAGATGCGGGAGCGCCAGCGCCCGCAGGGGCCGCCAGGAATGAAAGGCGGGCCGCCGTTCAAGGGGGCGGGGCCGTTCAGCCTGCCCGCTCCTAAAGACACACCCAAGGCCGAGGAGAATAGCAAATGAGCCAACTCGCATTTACGCTCATCATTGCTTCGGTTGTGGCGATCAACGCCGCCGAACCAGTGCGCCTAACGGACACAGCCGGACTAAGCCACGAACCTCTATCCTCCGCAGGCCGTAAAGCCACCGTCGTGATCTTCACCCTGCCCGACTGCCCCATTGCCAATGCCTACGCGCCGGAGATCAATCGACTCTTCGCGGACTACTCGTCCAAGGGCGTGGGCATCTATCTGGCTCATGTAGACCGCGAACTGACTGCTAGCGACGCGCGTAAACACGCGGCGGACTATAATCTGCGCTGCCCCGTGCTGCTTGATTCCCAGCACACGCTAGTGAAGGCTCTCGGCGCGACAAGAACGCCACAAGCCTTCTTAATTGGCCCTGACGGCAAGACACTTTATCGTGGACGTATTAACAACCTTTACGCCGACTATGGTCAGCGCCGCCAGGTCGTCACCCAGCACGACTTGCGCGCAGCACTTGAGGCTGTTCTGACTAACAAGCCTGTTTTACAGCCGGTAACTGAAGTCATAGGCTGCTACATACAAACCACTTTCCCGATCAAAACCCCATGAAACTCAGTTCATCCCTTGGTCTCGCCATTATCGCATTGCTCGTTATTGCCGTCCCGCACGCAAAGCCCGACCCCAGACCTTTAGCCCCTGACGCTAAAACCCTAGCTTACTCTCCGCGACCCTTGAACTCAGTAACCTTCACGAAAGATGTCGCGCCGATTCTTTTCAACAACTGCACCTCTTGTCACCGCACTGGCGAGGTCGCGCCGTTTGCGCTTGAAAGCTATAAAGACACAGCAAAGCGCGCGAAGACCATCGCGAGTGTCGTGAGCAAGCACGTGATGCCGCCATGGAAAGCCGCGCCGGGACCGGCCTACATGGATGAGTGTCGGCTAACCGACGACCAAATCGGCGTCATTCAACAATGGGCAGCGGAGGGTGCGAGAGAGGGTAATCCCGCTGACTTGCCCGCTTTACCTCAATTCCCCATCGGCTGGCGCAATGGTGAGCCAGATCTCGTCATCTCAATGCCCGAAGCATATACGGTGCCCGCTGAGGGCCGGGACATTTACCGCAACTTCGTGATTCCCACCGGTTTCACGCAGGACAAGTGGCTCGCCGCAGTAGAAATTCGTCCCGGTAACCGCCGCGTCGTCCACCACGTTCTTGTTCACCTCGATGTCTCTGGCAAAGCCCGCGAACTCGACGCCAAAGACCCCGGCCCCGGCTACCGCACCGGTGGCGGCATCGGCTTCGCCAGCGCGGGGCAAATCGGCGGCTGGGCGCCTGGCAACGTCGCGCGCCGCTGGCCCGATGGCATCGCGATGCCCGTGCCGGCCGGCTCCGATGTCGTCATCCAAGTGCACTACAATCTCAACGGCAAACCTGAAACCGACCGCACGCAAGTCGGCCTCTACTTCGCGAAAGGCCCCGTGGACAAACGCGCCCGCCTCTTTCCGCTAACCGGCCGCGTGAACATCCCCGCCGGCGACGCCGATCACCGCGTGACTTCCTCAATGCCAGTGCCCTCGGACGTGACGTTGCGCAGTGTGATGCCGCACATGCATCTGCTAGGCCGCGAGATGAAGATTTTTGCCACGCTACCGAACGGGAAGGAATTGCCCCTCGTTCATGTGCCAGAGTGGGATTTTAACTGGCAGATGAGCTATGTGTTCAAGCAGCCGGTAAAACTGCCGCGCGGCTCAAAGGTTTCGCTTGAAGCCCGTTACGACAACTCAACCGACAACCCGCGCAATCCAAACTCGCCACCCAAAAACGTCCGCTGGGGCGAGCAGACGACCGACGAGATGTGTCTAGCCTACCTAAATTTCACCGTGGACAGCGAGAGCCTAACACAGGGAAAAAATGTGCCGAGCATCAGCGACTTCCTGCGGCAACTGAGCGAAAAGCGAAAGAAGACGGCGAACTGACCGAACGCACCCGCCTCACGGCGAGCACAATCGCGCGCGCAGCGACTCGGGAGAAGTGGCCTCAGCGATGGCCGTAGCAATGAATTCGATCCGTTGCGGGTCGAACAACTCTAACAGGGACACTTTGAACTCACCCCTGTCGCAAGCGAGCGTGACGTGGTCCCACTGCGCAGAACGGACTGCCGCGGCAAATTTTTGTATGAGCCGCCCGCGCACGAGGGCGCGAGTGGTGGCAGGCGGTTCAAGCATCGCGCGCTGCACGTCGGCTTCAGCCGTTACACCGCGCATCCTACCAGATTGTTCGAGGCCGTAATAAAGGCCAGCATCAAAGTCCAAGCGATGGTATTCGAGGTCGAGGCTTTGTAACCAAGGATCATCATCGGCGATGCCCTGCGCGGACTGGAATTCACGGAGGAGCGCGAGTTTAGCCACCCAGTCGAGCCGATCATGGCAGCGCAACGGATCGGCTTCCAGATCAAGGAGTATGGTTTCCCAGTCGGCCACGAGTTGGGCGCGTTCAGGAGAAGACAGGTCGCAAAGCTCTTTCACCGCCGTGAGGTAATCACGTTGTACGGTCAAGGCGGTGGCGGGGCGACGATTAGCGAGCTTCAATTCCCACCGAAAACACGCGTCGCGCGAGATGGTTCGCAGGTCGGCGAGTGGATCGGTGAGTTGCGGGAAGGGGCGACGCGGCTCGCGGAGGATAGCCTCCAAAACAAGCGCGGTTGCGCCAACCTTTAGCCGCGTGGCGAAGGGCGAAAGGTTTGCGTCCCCAATAATGACGTGAAAGCGCCGCCATTGGCGCGGGTCGGCGTGCGGCTCGTCACGTGTGTTAAGAAGCGGGCGCTTCTGCATGGTGTCCACGCTCTGCAGTTCGCTGAAAAAGTCGCTGCGCTGGGCAATTTGAAAGCGCGGCGCGACAAACCTGTCCTCCGCTTCGATGGCGAACTTGCCTGCACCAGCGAAAATCTGCCGCGTGACGAGGAACGCCTGCGCCCCCGCCGCCAGCCGATCCCAGAGGAGAGCCCGGGGCAGGAGGTAATTTTCATGGCAACCGTAGCTATGGCCGCGGAAGTCGGTGTTGTTCTTGTAGAGACGGACGGTTGCGGCGCGCCGCTGAGAAAGCCGCTGAGCACAGGCCATCACCACGCGCTCGCCCGCGCGGTCGTGGGCGACCAGTTCCGCGAGCGTGCTGCATTCGGGCGTACAGTATTCCGGATGGGCATGGTCGTTGTAAAAGCGAGCGCCGTTTCCAAGCGCGAGATCGCTCTTGATCTCAGCAAAGGAAAGCTCGCGTCGAGTGTCCTGCTCAAAATAATTCGCTTCGTCGAAGTCCTGCCGCAACTCGGGCACGTCGAAGCCCCGGTCGTCGTGGTGCGGGTTTTCGGCCTCGTAATCCCAGCGCATACGCACGCCCGGCTCCAGCGCGCTGCGGACGAGTGCTATGGATTCGGCTACCACGTCGAGGTCATCTGCCCCGTCACGGGCGATCCCGTATTCGGTCTCAATGCCAAAAAGAATGGTGGGAGCGGCACTCATGTGCGGGGCCGCGCAGGGTTCACTCGGGTAAATCCACGCTGGCTACGGCCATCGCGGCGATGCCTTCCTCGCGGCCAACAAAGCCCATCTTCTCGTTGGTCGTAGCCTTGATACCGACTTTCTTTGGATCGAGGCCAAGGGCGGCGGCGATATTGGCCTTCATGGCCTGCACGTGCGGCATGAGCTTGGGGGCCTGGGCGATCAACGAGGCGTCTACATTCACAAGGCGGCCTTGGCGGAGAGTGACTTGGCGCGCGGCCTCCTCCAAGAAAATGCGACTGGGCGCACCTTTCCAGCGGGGGTCGGTGTTAGGAAAGAATTGGCCGATATCGCCCTCACCAATCGCGCCAAGCACAGCGTCCGTGATGGCGTGCATCAGAGCGTCGGCATCCGAATGACCATCGAGGCCCTTCGTGTGCGGAATGTCCACCCCGCCGAGAATTAGCTTCCGCCCGAGAACAAGCTGATGAACATCGTAGCCAATGCCGACGTGAATCATGGCGGTAGTTAATATTCAGTGCTGAGCATTTAATGCCAGATCAGTGGCAAGCCGCGAGGGGTTGATGTGTCCCAGACTCAAAACTGATGGCTGAACATTGAACACTGTTGCTTAGGCTGGCTTACCGCCCTTGAGTCCCTTGACCCGGTAACAGTGGAACTCGCCGAGTTCCTTGTGCACGACGGTGGTACGGTCGGCCTCGATGATCTTAAAGACTTTTTGGTAAACCTCGGGACCAATAAGCACTTCGCCGTTTCGCGCGCCCTTAGAGTAATGCGACGCGCGCGTGATGCCCGCGCCCAGCGCGATAAAGTCCATCCTCTCGCCCGTGCCCACGAAGCCATGCAGCACTTCACCGATGTGGACGCCAACGGCAAGCTCACAATGCGCGGCTTTCTGCGCCGTACGCCGGGTGTTGATCTCTTTAATTGCCTGCTCCATGGCGAGGGCGGCGCAGACCGCCTTCTCGTTCTGCTGCAAGTCGGGCTCTGGCGAGCCAAATACGGCAAAGATTTCCTCGCCGCTGGCCTTGATCAGCGTGCCGTCGTAACGGAAGACGGCATCCGTTACCGCGCCGAGGTAATCCCGCAGCATCACGGATGCGTCCGCAGGGGGTAGGCCTGCCACCACAGCGAAACCGCGCAGGTCAACGAAAAGCACGGGCAACTCGGATTTCTGCGTACCCAGATGCAGCCTTTCGAGGCGCAAGTTTTCCAACAGACGCTCCTGCACGCGGGGCGGGAACTTTACCGTGATACGGTTCAGCAGCGAGGCATTGTGCGCATTTTTCGACTGAAGATCCTGATTGAAGATGATGACAGCAATGTAATGCGCTACGGCCAACAAAAACTGCATGTCATCCTCGCTGAACGGCTCGGGATGCGCGGGATCATCGAGGTAGATCGCGCCAAGCGGCTTTTCCTTGAGCAGCAAGGGTGCGTACATCCCGGTCTCAAAGGTGACAAGTTTCTTGTCGAGGAGGCTGTCCTCGTTGTCACGATGAAGAATGAAGCCATGCCCCTCTTCCATGACGCGGCGGGCGAGCGACTCGCTGACGATGACCTCGCCCTGCGGAAGACTCGCACCCACCTGCACCCGACCAGAGGCGGGGTCGTGGAGCATGAGCGCACCGCGCTTCGCGCCGGGGATGAGCGAGATGACGCGCGCTAAAATAGCCTGCAGCATCTCTGGGAGTCGCATATCCGGCGTAAAAGAAAGCGGAACTTTGTAAAGGCTGGCGAGACGGCGCTTGAAGTCTGCATCTGCCGGGGTGTCAGCGGCGGCAGGCACAATCGCCGGCGCGGGCGACTGAGCGGCGGCGGACTTGGCGACTACGGCAACCTTGGGAGCCGCGCCGGGCTTAGGAGGCAGCACCCCGACAGGGCCGGGAGCGGGAGCCGCAGCGAACTCCAAACGGATTGAAGTTTCACCAGTGCGAATGGCACTTTGCGGCGTGACAAGCGTGCTCTCGACATATTCGCCGTCAACCACAGTGCCGTTAGTGCTCTGCGAATCCTCGATCCAGACCTCCCCGTTAGTAACCTTAATGCGGCAGTGCTTGCGCGAAACCGTCGGGTCGGCCCCTAAATCGAGGTCGGGAGCGCTCAACGGGCTGAGGCGACCGATGAGAATCTCGTTCCGCTCGAAGGTGCGAATTTCCTCACGACCCTGATAGTTGTAAATGACGCGCATGGTCTAAAATTCTTGTTTATGACATCGCTTCAAGCCTGACCAGCTATACGACTATCGCGCGGGCCGTGGAAAGGCGACGTATTAAGAGTAAATCCAATGTCGCGTCAGCGGCAAGCACATAGCGGAGGCGCCGGCGGGATGGAAGTTCCATTTCCCTCATCGGCTGGAGCGGCTGGCTGACAGGGACAAACGTTTCCTTACTTAGGTCGCCAGTGCCGGAGCACAGTCGGTGCGGTCCGTAATGATCGCGGTGGCCGCACCGCGAGCGGCGGCGATAACGCCTGGCAGCTTCGTGAGCAGGTGATCCACTTCTTCTGCCGTGTTGTAAATGCCGAGACTGAAGCGAATCGATGCCTTCGCACGCGCCGGAGACAGGCCCATGGCCGTTAGCACATGGCTTGGCGTAAGTGAACCAGTGGTGCAAGCGGAGCCGCTCGACACGCAGATGCCCTCGCGGTCCAGCAATAGCAGGATGGCCTCTGCCTCGCAGCCGTTGAAGGTGAGGTTACTCGTGTTTGGCAAGCGGTTGTCGCGGCCGCCATTACGACTCGTGTCAGGGATAGAAGTGAGAATCGTTTGCTCCAGCCGGTCACGCAGCGCACGGATACGGGTGTTTTCGTCCTGAATCGTGTTAATGGCTAGTTCCGCCGCGCGCCCAAAGCCTACAATGTAAGGGACGTTTTCCGTTCCGCCGCGCCGGCCCTGCTCCTGCCCGCCGCCGAGGAGATACGCGTGGAAAGGAGCGGTATAGCGGCAATAGAGCAGTCCGACGCCTTTGGGTGCGTGCAGCTTGTGCGCTGACAGCGAGAGGAAGTCTACGCCCAACGAATCCACGTCCACCTTTAGTTTGCCCGGCACTTGCACGGCGTCGGTGTGGTAGAGCACGCCTTGGCTGCGGCAGATGGCGGCGATTTCTTCCAACGGGAAGAGCACACCCGTCTCGTTATTCGCCCACATCACGGATACAATCGCAGTATCGGGCCGGATAGACTTTTCCAACAGGTGCAGGTCGAGCGAGCCGTCTGACTCGACGGGCAGGAAAGTCACCTCGTAGCCATGCCGACGGAGGTATTCACAATACTTCATGTTTGCCGAGTGCTCGACCGCCGTGGTGAGTACATGGCGTTTGTTAGGCTGCGTGATCAGCGCACTATGAATAGCGGCGTTGTTTGCCTCCGTGCCGCAGCTTGTGAAAACAATCTCCCGCGGATCCGCACCGATAAGCGCAGCCACTTGTTCACGCGCAAGATCCATATGCTTAACGACCTGATTGCCGAAACCATAGGCGCTCGAGGCGTTGCCCCACCGCTCGGTAAAGAACGGCATCATGGCTGCTACGACCTCCGGGGCGATCCGCGTGGTAGCGTTATTGTCGAAGTAGAAAATCCGGCGCTGGCTCATCATCACCGCCGGCTGCGGCCAGCGGAATGGGGACTTTAAGTTTGCTCCCTTAAAGCGCAAGAGAGGATTCAGCCGGTTGACGGGGCGCACTAGGTCGGGCAAGCCAAAACCGTTCGCGTCCGTCCACCGAGGAAATCTTAGCCCCTGTGGAGGAAAAAACGATGTTTACCGAACCGGTTTCAGCGATCCGGATAAGGTATATCCCGTTGCGGGCTAACCGCGAAAACAATCCCAGCTGAGATCGCTTCGGGGCATACGACGTCGCGGCGGTCAAAACAATGACGCGAGGTTGGATGGCGGCTAGCAGATCGCTCGTGAGCGGGTCGCCCTGCCCTGGAAGTCCTGCGACCACGACGTCGGCGCGCAGGTCGCCCCCGCGTGCGAGCAACGCACGCTGTCCCTCGGCGGCCAATTCGGAAAGCAGGAGCACGCGCAAACCGTTAAACTCAGCGCGCAGGACCAAAGCGCTGTCATCGGCACGGGCGAACTTTTCGGTTCCGGCCGGATGCAGCACTTCCCAGCCGGCAGCAAAGTCACCCGCGGAAATGGTTTTCCAACGGGTGGGTTCCGCTTCCAGTCGCTGAAGCGCATCTCGATAAACGGGCGACCGGAAGCGTACCGGGCTGGTGAATGTCACCGTCGGACGGAACTCGCTAGTAATCAACTCAACGCCACCGACATGCCCTTTGTCTCCGTGGGTGAGTGCGAGGTGCGGCAGCGTGGTGACGCCCTGCGCGTGGAGGAAGGGTTTCACAACCAAGTCCGCGGCCGATTCCTCACCGCAGTCCACCAATAAGTCACGGTCGCGGCCCGGCGCGTCGCTGTAAACCACGTTCGTACCGTGGCCCAAAACTGTTAAGCGCACTTCACCACGTGTGCGATGTTCTGCCACAAGCCAAACAGCGGCGAGGGCTATGAGAATTTTCGCTGCCCAGCTACGTTTGCCCGCGGTCCAGAACCACCCGGTGATGAGCAAGCCAACCGAGGTGTAGAACGCGAAGAATTCAAAGGTTGTCGGCGCGCGGACGTAAAAAAACGCCAACGGGAGCGTGGTTGTCCACCGGCTGAAGCTCACCATGCCGCGCATCGAGGCCCAGCCCGCGTGATTGAAAATGTCGGTCAGCCACGGCAACACGTCGCCGGTAATCAGCGCACCCAAGTTAGCCATGAGTGCAATCGCGCTGAGAGGCACGACAACGAGGTTCGCCAGCAGGCTCGCCGGCGTGACCAAGTGGAAGTAGTGCGCGATCAGCGGTAGCGAGCCAAGCCACGCAGCCAGCGACGTGGCGAAGCTTGCGGTCACGAAGCGCACGGGCCTGTCCAGCCAGCGCTGCCAGCGCGGGCGCAGTTCGTCGGGCAGAAAGGGATCCGTCTGAAGCAGGCGTTGGCAGACGTTCTCGAACAGCGGCAGCAGCAGCGCGATGGCGAGCACAACAAAAAACGAGAGCTGGAAGCTGGCCTGAAACAGTTGCGTGGGTTGCCACAACAGAATGATGAAGCCCGATGCGGCAAGAGAATTGAGAAGGTTGCCCGGGCGGCGCAGCGACCAACCCGCAACGATGATGGTCATCATGATGGTCGAGCGAATGGCCGAGGATTGCCAGCCTGTCGCCGCCGTGTAAAACCAGATGAGTGGCACGATGACCGCGCCACACGCGCCACGCGGGAGTTGAGCCGCGCGCAGCAGCGCAACGAGGATGCTGGCAATTAGCGCGATGTGAAGACCGCTAATCGCAAAAATGTGCATCGTACCCGAGCGCATGAACGGCTCGGCTACCTCATCGGTCAGCGCGGTGCGCCAGCCGAGAGTCATCGCCCATAGGAGCCGGAGTTCCTGGTCTTCTTCCGGCAGCCCGCGCGCCAGCGTGCGCTGCGCCCAGTCCCGGAAGCGATCAGCGAGGGGCGGTGTGGTGGGCTGGGAGACATCGGCGGCCAACCGCCAGTCGTTTGTGTCCATGCACTGGAGCTGAAACCACACGCCCTGCCACGCAAGAAACGCACGGTAATCGAACAAGCCCGGAGCCAGCGCGCCGCGCGGCTCGCGTAGCACACCGGTGAGTTCCGCCACACGACCCGCAAAAAAATTTGTGGCCAATACACCTGGTGTGGTGACGGCCACCCGGCCTACGGCGGGCAGCCATTCTCCGCGACGGCGCAGTGCGGTCACATCTACCAACGCGTGCGAGCGCGAGGTGAACTGCTCGTTGCGCTCGAAGATTCGCAAGGTCGGCGTCTCCACCAACCGCGCACGCAACGTGACTATTTCCGGCTCGTCTTTCGCGACGACGCGCAAATCCACCGGGGACAGCACAGCGGTGCGCAACGCCATGTTCACCCAGCCCAGTGCGATCAGCAACGACCACAGTAGCCAGCTACGGTGCGCCGCCCACAATCCGGCGACCAAAATCACGCCTCCCGCCGCGCAAAACAGCCAGTTCACCGGCACAGGAAAACACGACCCAGCCAGCACACCGGCGACGTAAACGAGTGCCACCAGGGCGAGCGGGTGTTTGCGCGCCAAACCCGTCAACGCATTGAGCGCCGCCGCAGTCGCGGGCACGGAGGTGAGTTGGGGCTCCCCGACGTTCAAACAGTGGAATGAGCTGAGACTACTGCCCCCTGCAGGAGTTGCAATCAATTGCTCCGCAATTTTACCGGCTTACTTCGACGGACGAGGTTCCTCACCGCATCGCCACCGTCGCCACAACCAGATCAGCAGCAGGCCGCCGCCCGCTCCGGCGGTGTCGAGCGCCACGTCGGTAAGGGAGCCCTGGCGCGATGCGGTGAGGGTCTGGTGCCATTCATCGCTGGCGGCGAACGCTGCGGCTACAACGAAGGCAAAGGCGGCGTCCTTTGCCCAACCAACCTGCTTCCCTTCTAGCCGGGTGAGCCGGCGGGCGCGCCAGAGCAGGGCAGCGAGGATGGCGTAGCCCGCGGCGTGACCCGTCTTGCGCACGAAAAATTGGGCGTGATCCAAGGTGGCCGGTTTAATGTCCGGCACCAGCCAGCGCAGCAGCGGAATCAGGATCTGGGAGGTGCGGCGGGACGCGCCCATTTCGGTTGAGGCGCTGAACAGCACCGCCATCCAAAGCAGCACCGGCAGCCAGCCAGGGAGATGTTGGCGAGCGCTCAACGGCAGTTTACCCCTGCCCGGCGTAGAAGTCATCCACACGCTTAGCCACGTCGCGAAAGCTCACGTCCACTTCATAAATCTGCTTAAACTGATTCATGGCCTCCTCGGGATTGCCCGTCTTTTCCAGTACGCATCCGAGCGTGTAATGCAGTTCTTTGCGCTCCTCGTCGAAGACGGTCTTCTCCTTGAGCGCGGTATGGAGCTTGCGCGCGGCCATGTCATTCATGTTGCGCGCAGCGAAACAACGGGCGCTGTAAAGCATGGCCTGCAGGCGCTTGTGTGGGTTATTTTCGGCTTTCTGAAACTCCGGAATTGCCTCGCCGATGCGGCCCTGGTTGAATAAAAGCACGCCCAAGTCGAAGCGAATGGCTAGATCGGTGGGATACCGGTCTACGCGCGCCTTGCAATCATCAAGAAGGAACTGATCACGTTGCGCGGCGAGCGAGACCTTACGCTGCTCGTAATCCTCCTGCGCCGGGTCGAGCTGCTCTATGACTTGATTGAAGCGCCGCACGACCATGTCGTTACGCGCCTGTTCGAGTGCCGCGTCCATCGCCCCGGGAATTTCCTCAATCTTGTGATAAAACTCGATGGCTCGATAATAATTTTTCTGCTGCGCATAGAGCTCCGCGATGTTGCGCAAGAGCTTAATATTGCCCGGCTCGGCTTCCACCCGGGCGAGGTATTGCTCGATTAGGTTCTGCGACTGCGCGACGTCCTTGGTAATGCGGGATTCCTGTTCGAGTTGGGCGGCTTCCTCCTTGTTGCGCAGCGCTTGCCGGAAGCTGCCCGTGCCGTCGGCGAGTTTCTCGTAGCCGCCCTCGCTCAACGTGCGGTTGGCCGCGATGTTTTTAGCCTTCTCGTTGAGCAACGGATCCTGCGGATGATGCTTTAACAATGCACCGAGGACCGCCTCAGCTTTCTGAATTTGGCCGATGTCGAGGTACGCGTCAGCCAACCGTAGAGAAACGTCCTTGTCGGCGGGACTCTCCTGCCGCAAGGCCTCGAGGGACAGGATCGCGCTGAAATGCAACCCTGCGGCGACGGCCGCCTTGGCAAAAATGTCGTGTGCCAATCCGTTGCGTGGATCGCTGGCTAGCACCTGCTCCGCTGTGAACATCGCTTCTGTGGGCTGACTCTCAGTGATGAGCCGCGCCTTCGCCAGCGCGGGACCACTGCTAGCGCCGGCGACAAGTTTTTTGAAAAGCCCCGCGCTTTGGCCGGCCTTCTTGCCCGCTGCCCGCCTCAACGCGGTCCGGGCCGCAATGAACCCAGGCTCAGCCTTGACCACGGCCTGCAGCAACTCGATAGCGTAGTCCAAGTTGCTTCGTTCTAGCGCAGCGACGCCCTTCTCGTATTGCTCACGAACGCCGGATGAAACTTGATTCGCTTTTTTCTCAGACACCGAGCTAAACTAGTAATGGCTGAGTGAAAAATCTATTTCAAATTATTGCCGTGTGCAGGCTGCGTCGCGTTACAGCTACGGGAGAAAACTTTTTGACAAAGGCCGGGCCCGTTCCTACCGTCCGCGCCGCACTGACTGGTTGGGGTCGTAGCTCAGTTGGTAGAGCACCACAATGGCATTGTGGGGGTCAGGAGTTCGAATCTCCTCGGCTCCACCACCAGTGATTTAAGGAGTGAGCGGCATACAAGTGTTCTCGTTTTCTGACGAGAGCTTGGGAACATTTTAACGCGCCGAAAAGAGTTTTTACCCATTTCAAATTCCGGTTGGGAGGAGCAGCTGAATCACGTGTGTGACGTGGCGGGCTAAATCTACATCTTAATTAGCAATGAGGCAGAAGGTATGCGCTATGCCAAAATGACTGAGCTGACCTACGACAGCGTAAGTTGGTAATGGTCGACCTGCTGCATATTCTCCCCATTCGCACGGCGCATTGCGCCCACGAGAGGGAAGGCCTACGCTCCACGAAAAGTCTGTCACCATGCACCACCGCATCGCCTTTCGCTTATCACTGGTCTGGCTAACGTTCCTGCCTCTCACCTTTCTATGCCACGCCGCCGTCAGCCAAGGCTTCCGCGTGCCGGATGGCTTTGAGGTTTCGCTCTACGCCGGCGACGACCTTGCACATGACATCTTTTCCATGACCACGGACGCGCAAGGGCGTATCGCCGTTGCCGGCAAGGGGTACGTAAAAATCCTTCACGACACCAACGGTGACGGAAAGGCCGACCGAGCCACCCTTTTCGTGAAGGCCAGCCAGACCGGCGCGCACGGGATGTATTTCGACGGCAACGACCTCATCATTAACGGCGACGGCGGCATCCGCCGCTGGCGCGACGCCAATGGCGACGGTGTAGCCGAGGGCGAACCGGAGTTCTGGCTCCGCACCGAGCGCGACGGCGAGCATTCCGCCAATGGCATCGTAAAAGGCCCGGACGGTTGGTTCTACCTCATCTGTGGCAACGACGCCGGCATCTCCAACGAACACGCGAAACTCCCTGGTTCGCCCATCAAGCAGGTCAACGCCGGCGCGCTCGTGCGCATTTCCCCCGACGGCAAAACCAGCGAGGTCCTTGCGCACGGCTTCCGCAACCCCTACGACATTGATTTCCATCCGTACGGCCAAGTCTTCACCTACGACGCCGACGGCGAGCGCGATCACCATCTGCCGTGGTATGCTGGCACACGCATTTTTGACATCGCCGCCGGCGGCCATCACGGCTGGGTGCTCAAGGGCTGGGGCCACGCTTGGAACCGCCCGCCCGCTTGGCCCGACAACACCGAGCGTCTCTGGGAAGTCGGTCGCGGCTCGCCCACGGGTGTCTTCGTGTATCGCCACCGCGCGTTCCCGCAGCATTACCGTGACGGTCTCTTCGCGATCTGCTGGACCTTCGGTCGCATCTACTTTTTCCCCCTCACGCGGCGCGGCAGCACCTTCAACACGCAGATGGAAATTTTCATGGAGACGACAGGCGATACCGGCTTCGCACCCGTGGACGCCGTGGTCGGCCCGGACGGCGACCTGTTCATCGCCATTGGCGGACGCGGCACCATCGGCAGTGTCTTTCGCGTGAAATACACAGGCAAACTGGGAGCAGAAAAACCGTCTCTCGACCCGATGAGGCAAGTGCTTTCTGCCCCGCAACCACTCGCAAGCTGGTCGCGTGCGAAGTGGGTTCCACTTGCGAAAGAACTCGGTAAACCCGCCTTCGAACAAGCTGCCTTGAACAAGAAACTCCCTTTACTCGAACGTATTCGCGCTGTGGAGTTGCTGACGGAACTGTTTGCGGGACTGACCCCAGAGCTCGCGCATAAACTCGCTGGGAGTGGCGAACCAGAACTTGTCGCTCGCGTCGCATGGGCGCTTGCTCTTAGCCCTGACGCAACCCCGGCTGCCAAACTTCTAGTTGACCTCACTCGCCGCGACGACCCGCGCATTGCGCGCGCCGCGTGGGAAGCGCTCATCTCATTAGCCCCAAGCTTCAGTCCGACTGAAAAAAACAAAGAAAATGGGCAGCCAACCAAACTGCTTCCCTTTGAGATTATTAAGAACAAGGGACCCTTGCTCGGTGCTGATGAGATGCCCGACTGGTTTCGCGGTCTAAACTCTGATGACCGTCGCGTGCGCACTGCCACCGTGCTTGCGGCGCGGGCTATCGGCATCGAATTATTCTCTACTACTCCCCTGCCCCGCCAACTCACCGAGCGCCAACGCCTCGGCCTCCTGCGCATCTATGGCCCTGAGCGCAGCAATGACCCAAATTGGCAGTCTTACTACTTTAACAATGCCGCCTTCGTCGCCGCTACCTCGCGCGACCTGGTGACACGGCTAGACGCAATACGCCTACTACAATTAGGCCTTGGCGACGTGAAGCTGGTGCAAGATAAGCCGGATACCTACGACGGCTTTGTAGCCAGCCAAACTGAGGACATTCCTACACCACTGCGCAATCACGTCGTCGAACGCCTAGCGCCCACCTTTCCGTCCGGCGACGCCGACCTCGACCACGAACTTGGCCGCCTGCTCGCGATGCTCTCCGCCAACGCGCCGGGCTTGCTCAAACGCGTCGCGGGGAGAATCACCGAGAGAAGCACCGTGGAAAATGACATTCACTACTTAATGGTCGCGGCACGGCTGCCGTCGGCGCGCGACGCTGAAACCACCGCCCGCATCGCCGACGCCGTGGCCGGGCTGCAGCACAAGATGATCGCACACAAAAAGGAGCCGAGCCGTTTTTGGCCCGCCCGGGTGGCGGACATGTTTAGTCGGTTGTTAGAGCATGACGCGGCGCTGGCTGAGGCCATCATTTCCGCACAGAACTTCTCCCTGCCCGACCACGCCCTACTCGCCGAGCGGTTGCCCAGAGCCATCCAGCCCGCCGCTGCAAAATCGCTTTTGGCCACCCCACGTTGGAGCCCCGAACTCATCGTTTTCCTCGCCGGGCTGCCGGATGCGGAGCTGTTTCCCGCGCTGCGCCTGCATTGGTCGCAAGCTAGCCTGCAAGATGCCATCATCCGTGTCCTCGCCCGCAGCCCGCAGCCCGAGGACCGCGATCGCTTCGTCTCTGCGCTTGGCTCCTTCCAGCCCGCAGTGGTGGAACTCGTCGCGAAGTCGCTGGGCAAACTGTCCGGAGACGCCGCGCCGAAGGAACTTTACGCAGCAGTAGCTTCACTTCGCCGCCATTGTGCCTCGCCGCGTGAGAGAGCTGCGCGCACGGCTCTCGCGGAGTTGCTCGCCAAGTGGAGCGGCCAGTCCATCGCCGTCACGGAAACCGGCGACCTTGCTACAGCCTACGCGCCGTGGTTCAACTGGTTCGCGCAGGCGCATCCCGTTGACGCGAAGGAACTGCTCGGCGGCAATGAGGACACAACTGCTTTTTTGAAACGGCTTCCTGCCATTGCGTGGGATGAGGGCGATGCCGAGCGTGGCCGTAAACTATATGAGGAACGCATGTGTCACCGCTGTCATTCCACCAGCACGCGCATCGGCCCAGACCTGAAGGGCGTGGCGACCCGGCTTGCGCGCGACGACTTGTTCATCGCCATACTCGACCCAAGCCGTGACATATCACCAACGTATCTACCGAAATTGCTCACCACCAAATCCGGTGCGACCTACACCGGCTTCATGGTCTATGACGCGCCGACGGCCAAACTCGTCCAAACCGGCCCGGACACAACGGTGCGCCTCATCGGCGATGAAGTGACGAGCGTGACAGACACACGCGTGTCGCTGATGCCGTCGGGCTTGCTTAGCGGGTTGAAGGACTCCGAGGTCGCGGACTTTTATGCGTTCCTAAAAACGTTGAAGAAGTGAGCCGCCGGCACGCTGTCCGAGACGGGAAAGCACAAATAAATTTGGCGCCAGCTTATGGCTCCAGTTGCCGCGTTCTGCGAGTGGCTGCTTGATCACCATCATCACCTCCCACTGGGAATGAAGTGAGCGTTCAACCCCGCTTGACAGCAAGTGTCAGTCCGTGTTTCCAGTTCAATTCCCGATGAAAGCGTTGGCCAAAGCCGACCTACTCTGCAGCAGCAGGCGGGTCAGTGATGATGTTCGTCGCTGGGCGGAAGGCAACCGATCTTGCCGATCGCCGCGACCGTGCCGAGCACCGCGATGGCCAGCGGCCAGAACGATGCCTTGGTGGGATGCACGGTCATATACACGCCCCAGCCAAGAAACAGCCCGATTGCTAACCATACGAACAGAGCCTTGAAAAAGTTCATATGGGCAGATTAACGACAGGCCGCGGGCTGGCAAGCGCTGGTTTGCCGAGCGGCTTCTGGGAAAGACATTTTGGGCAGATTGCGTTTGCCGCGCTGTCAGCCCGAAGCTAGAAACTCGCTCCGATGTCTAACGAAATCAAAAATATCCAAGGCGAGCGCATTGACCACACCTTCCACCAAGGCGACGCAAGCGCGCGACGCGTTGTCGTGCTCGGGCATGGCGTGACGGGAAACAAAGATCGCCCGTTCATCGTGGCGCTGGCCGAAGGGTTGGCGGCGGCAGGCATCAACGCGTTGCGCATTTCCTATTCTGGTAATGGTGCGTCCGGCGGCAAATTCACCGACGCGACCATCACGAAGGAAGTCGCCGACCTCGGCGCCGTGCTCGACGCTTATGCGGGTTGGCACATCGGCTACATCGGCCACAGCATGGGTGGCGCTGTGGGCGTGCTGCGCGCCAGTCAAGACGAGCGCATTCGCCTGCTCGTTTCGCTAGCGGGCATGGTGCGCACGGCGGACTTCGCGCGGCGCGAGTTCGGCAGTGTGACGCCAGGAGCGGGCTTCATGTGGGACGACGAGAAATGCCCGCTCTCGCAGGCCTATATGAATGACCTCACTCAAATCGGCACGGTGCTCGACGCTGCGCCCAAGATCAAAATCCCGTGGCTGCTCGTCCATGGCACAGAAGATGACGTGGTACCCATCCAAGACTCCCGGGACATCCTCATTCGCGCGGGCAACGATGTGAAATTCCTCGCGATACAAGGCGCGAATCACGTCTTCGCCGGCGGGCACACCGCACCGATGATTACAACCGTGGTGAACTGGGTGAAAGCGCGGTTTTAAACCCCCGCCACCGTGCCGTGCATTGGCTGCGTGAAGCAATTGATGGGGCCGTATCTCAGTTCAAAGAATCGGTGAGTGCTTATGACGCCTGCTCAACGCCAAGCCATTCTCGCCATCGTCAAGGCCGGCAACAAAATCGAGGCCATCAAATTGTCTCGGGAGGCTGCGGGCATGAGCTTAGCCGAGGCGAAGGATTTTGTGGAGCAGTTGGAGATGTCGCCGAACGCACCTCAATCGCCAGCGGGCAATTCGGCGGGGGCCTTGGCCCCGATTGCTGACCTACTGTTCAAGAGTGAAAAGATTTCCGCCATCAAACTCTACCGCGAGCAGGTAAAACCTGGCATCGGACTGGCCGAGGCGAAGCTGGAAATCGAGCGGCTCGAAGCTGGGTTGCGAGCTCAGCACCCAGAGAAATTCACCGCCCCAGCCCAAAAGTTCACCGCCCCAGCCCAAAAGTATGGGTGCATGGCAACTCTGGCCGTGCTTGCCGCGCTGTTCGGTGTATTAGTGTGGTTTGTGTTCTGAAATGACTCCCACCGAACTTGCCGAGTGCCTCGCCGCACCGAATCCGCCGCACTTGCTGGATGTACGGCAGCCAGATGAATTTGCTGTTGTGGCGCTGCCTGGCGCGAAGCTGATTCCATTGAACGAGTTACCAGAACGAGTAGGTGAGTTGGCGGGATGGCGCGAGCAGATGGTGGTCGTGTATTGCCATCACGGGATGCGCAGCGCGCACGCGATTAGCTGGCTACGGCAGAAGGGGTTCACAAAATTGCACAACTTGTCGGGCGGGATTGACCGATGGTCGCTGGAAGTGGACGCACATGCACCGCGCTATTGAGTCGGTTGCCACCCGCCCAAAAGAGGCGCAAACGTAGTTTCCGCTTCTTTTCGGGCGGCGTTGCTTTAAAAAAAGCCCATGAACAAACGAAGGGCGCGGATTCGTCGCGCGACCAACGAGACAAAAATACGTCTCGACCTGAATGTGGATGGCAACGGCAAGTCCGCCATTCGCACCGGTGTGCCGTTTCTCGATCACATGCTCACGCTATTCGCGAAGCATGCGGTCGTGGACCTTCAGCTGCGCTGCCATGGTGACCTCGATGTGGACGCTCATCACACCGTAGAGGATTGTGGGATCGCGCTGGGGCAAGCGTTCGGGCGTGCGCTCGGAGACAAAAGGGGCATCCGCCGCTACGGGACAGGTTTCAATCCACGCAATCCTTTCACCGGAGAGGCTTTTGTGCCGATGGATGAGTGTCTGGCCCGCTGCGTGATTGATTTCAGCGGGCGGCCCTGCCTCGTATGGCGTGGGATGGACGACCTGTCGCTGAAAAAGATTTCCAAGTTGGACCGAACGCAAGACATGTCGAGCGCGTTCCGGTTTGGGCTTGCGCGGGAGTTTTTTCAAGGCTTCGCAAATGAAGCGCGTTGTAACTTGCACTTGGAACTGCTTTACGGCGGCGAGCCTCATCATGTGGTGGAGGGACTATTCAAGGCGTTTGCGAAGGCCACGGATTTTGCCTGCCAACGCGACCCACGGATTGCCGGTAAGATTCCTAGCACGAAAGGCAAATTGTAGCCGGCATGGCGAAAGCGATTGACCATAAGACCGCACCCGACGTGAAGCTGGTGGCCGCCTCTCAGGCCGGCAACATGCAGGCATTTGAGGAACTGGTCGCGCGGCACCGGGACAAGATTTACGCCCGTGCCTTCAGCATGATGCGCAACGAGGAGGAGGCAATTGACCTGTCGCAGGAGGCTTGGGTCAAAGCTTGGCAGCGGCTCAAGCAGTTCCAAGGTGATTCCAGTTTCGCCACTTGGATGACCCGCATCGTCATCAACCTGTGCTTGGACCAACTACGGCGACAGAAGCGAACGAGAGCGGAGTCCATCGAGCAACTGGATGAAGAATTGGGCGGAGTGGAACGTCAGATGCCGATAATAGCGACAAATCCGTCGCAAGGATTGGAACGATCCGAACTGCGAAAGCGAATAGATAAGGCTATGAACCAGCTTTCTTACGAGCACCGCACCGTGCTGATCCTGCATGAATTTGAAGAGATGGAATACAAGCAGATCGCGAAAGTTATGAACTGCTCCATCGGGACAGTGATGTCTCGGCTCTTTTACGCCCGGCGGCGACTGGCGTCGCTGCTACAAAGTTTGAAGAAAGAACAGCAAAGTTAAATCTATTGAAGTGAAGTTGAGGCAGTTTATGAGTACGGAATTAAAATTGCAGGCCCGGTTGGATGGGGAACTCGACGCCCGCGAGGCGCGCGAGATCGATGCCTTGGTGGAGCAAAATGCGCAGCAAGCCGCCCTAATGCAGGAACTCTCTTGGACCAAGGCCGCCATCGCCGCCGGGGACGTCGAAGTGGCTCTCCCAGAAACCCGCGAGTTTTACTGGAGCAAGATTGCCCGCGCCATCGAGGCCGAAGAACGCAAGGCCGCCACCGCGGCCCCTGCCGAACGCTCTGGTTGGCTCAAGTTCTTTTACCCGGCCACGGGTCTGGCCGCCATGGCTGCTGTAATGTTTGTCATCAGCGGCAGCCGCTCGAACGACGGCGTAGACACCGAAAGCGTGCCCGAGGACATGAACGCAGTTAGCTTCCGTTCCGAGGCGGAAAAGATGTCCGTAGTTTATGTGGCTGACGAGTACGGAAGCTTCAGCCCGGTCGGACAGGAAGTTAAAAATGAACCTGAAGCCGACAAGTAACCTGTCGCGTTGGCAGATCCTCGTCTTGTTGCTGGGGCTTGGCTGGGGATTCTACCAGTGCACGTATGCTTCAGTGCCGGCGGAAACCCGTGTGCAAGCCGTACTCGTTTGGGGCACGAACGAAACTCAGCCAACCGGCAAAGGCCTAAAGGAACTGGACACGAAGCTACGGGAGCGACTGGCTAACATTTTCAAATGGCGGAACTACCTAGAGGTCAGCCGAAATAATGGTAACGTCACCACCAGCAAGCCTCAAACGCTCAAGTTGAGCGAGGATTGCGTGGTGGAGGTCAAAATCCTGCCCGAGAACCTCGCCGAGGTGAAGTTTATCAGCAAAGGGAAAACCATTGCCCGCCGCCATCCTCTTGGCAAAACAGAGGCGCTGGTTCTAGGCGGCGATGACAAGAATAACACCGCATGGTTTGTGGTGGTTAGCTTCAACTAACGGCTCCCCGCTGCCGTTATTTTAGCTGGTTTTCCGACTGGCCTTTCCGGCTCTCATTCTTTTCAAAAGTCCAATGTAAACTACGGGCTACCAGCTTGCCTCCCACCGCAAGCGGTTGAATCCAACCGAATTTTGCGACCCAACTAATAGTATTTCTCGCCGTATTTACGGGCGGAAATAAGCATTGTCGCCAGAGGCGCTTTCCGGTAGTTTTTTGGCCGTCCTGAAGTCAGCTGGGCAGGTCGTTTTAGGCCGGGTATTCCGATGCGTTTTGGCTGCCTTCGCGACGCCATTCTACCGAACAATGTCCGCCGAATCCGCGACTTACGACGCCTCAAAACTCAGCCAGCTCAAGGGCCTCGAAGCGGTCCGCAAAAAGCCGGGCATGTACATCGGCGGGACGGATGAACGAGCGCTGCATCACTGCGTGTCCGAGGTGCTGGATAACTCGGTGGACGAGCATCTGGCGGGGCATTGCGACCGCATCGAAGTGGCGATTCATCTGGATGGTTCCATCTCCATTCGGGACGACGGGCGAGGCATCCCTGTGGACATCAACAAAGACAGCGGCTTGCCGGGCGTGGAACTGGTGCTGACGACCCTGCACTCCGGCGGCAAATACGGACAAGGCGGCTATAAGTTTTCCGGCGGTACGCACGGCGTTGGGGCGAAGTGTGTGAACGCGGTGAGCGAGTGGTTTGAGGTAGAGGTGTCACGCGGCGGCGAGGTGCACCACATGGAATTCAAGCGCGGGCAGACGGTGAAGAAACTCGCGGTCATCGGCAAGGCGAAGGGCACGGGCACGTTCATTACGTTCAAGCCGGACCCGGAGATTTTTAAGGAGACCACGGAGTTCAAGTTTGAAACCATCGCCCAGCGGTTGCGAGAGCTGGCTTTTTTGAACAGCGGATTGGAAATTGCTTTCCTCGATGAGCGCAAGCAAAGCGGCGAGCCGGAGAAGTATTACTACAAGGACGGCATCGAGGAGTTCGTCAAGCAACTCAACAAGAGCAAGCAGGCGCTGCATCCCAAGGTCATTATTGTCCGCAAGGAGCAAAAGGTCACGACGGCAGAGAAGGAGGTCGAGGTGCATGTGGAGGTCGTCCTGCAATACAACGACAGCTACAACGACCAAGTGCTCTGCTACACGAACACGATTCACAATCCCGACGGCGGCGCGCACTTGAGCGGCTTCCGTAGCGCGATGACGCGGGCCATCAATCAATACGCGAAGGCGAATGACCTGCTGAAAGACAAGGATCCTCAAATTACCGGTGACGACGTGCGCGAGGGGCTGACGGCGGTCATTTCAGTGAAGCACAGCGACCCGAAGTTCGAGTCGCAGACGAAAGTGAAGCTCATTTCACCCGAAGTGGACGGCATTGTTGGCTCAGTGACCTACGAGGGATTGATGGTGCACTTCGACGCGAATCCGCCCGTAGCGAAGCGCATTTTGGACAAGGCATTGAATGCCGCGCGTGCACGTGAGGCAGCGCGCAAGGCGCGCGAGGCTGTCCGCAAGACCGCGCTGACCGGCGGCGGGTTGCCGGGCAAGCTGGCCGATTGCTCTGACCGCGACCCAGTGAATACAGAGCTCTATATCGTCGAGGGTGACTCCGCCGGTGGCTCCGCGAAGCAGGGACGCGACCGGAAATTTCAGGCGATTCTTCCGATTCGCGGCAAGCTCATCAACGTGGAAAAGGCGCGCTTGGACAAGGTGCTTCAGAACAACGAAATTCGGACGATGATTACCGCCATCGGCACAGGCATCGGCGATGGCGAGGGCGAAGGGGCGTTCGACCTCAACAAGCTGCGTTACCATAAAGTCATCATCATGACCGACGCTGACGTGGACGGCTCGCACATCCGCACGTTGCTGCTCACGTTCTTTTACCGACAGATGCCGCAGCTCGTGCGGCAGGGCTTCGTGTATATCGCGCAGCCGCCGCTTTACTCCGTCACACGCAAGAAACGCACGGACTACGTGGACGACGACGCGCAGCTTAACCGCATCCTGCTGCAAAACGGCACGGAGGAAGTTCGGTTGAAAAACCTAGCGGACGGGCGTGAATTCACGCCAAAACAGTTGGAGGAAATTCTTACACTGCTGGAGGCGCTGGACAAATACGCCACCTTCATCCGGCGACAGGGAGGAGATTTCGCCGCTTATGTGGAAAAACGTGACGCGAAGCACGCCTTCCCGGTCTATCTCATCAAAGTGCGCGAAGGGAACGACGAGACGGTTCATTACTTCAGCACTCTGGCCAAGGTGGAGGTGTTTAAGTCCGAGAATCCCGACCTTTATGCCGAAGGCGAGGCGCGGGAGAAGGCTGAAAAGGCCCGCACACAATCGCGGCGTGCCGTGGGCGTGGACTTGCACCTAGAGAGCAAAGCGATCGGCGACTTACTGAGCAAACTGGGGAAGAAAGGCCTCGCCGTAGACCATTACGCCGCACAGGACAAGCCGCTGTTCGAACTGACCGAGGGCGAAGGCGAACGCGCCTCTGCGACCCCGCTCTTCTCCATTCCCGAAATTCTTGAGGGCGTGAAGGCCGTCGGGAAAAAAGGTATTCAGATTTACCGCTTCAAGGGCTTAGGCGAAATGGACGCTAAGGAGCTCTTTGAGACCACGATGAACCCGGTGAAGCGCAAGCTGCTCCGCATTGACCTCACGGACGCCGTCGAAGCCGAGGAGATGTTTGTCCGCCTGATGGGCGATGAGGTCGAGCCGCGCCGACAGTTCATCGAAGACAACGCCCTAAATGTGCGAAACCTAGACGTGTGATCAATTTCACCCTTTTCGCACCGCCCCGACATGGCTGAAGAAATTACTCCCCCTACTCCGCCCGCCCAGCCCACTGGCTCCGCTTACACACAGGGCGAAAAAATCACCAAAATTAACGTCGCCGACGAGATTAAGAACTCGTTCCTCGACTACTCGATGTCCGTCATCATCTCGCGCGCGTTGCCCGACGTGCGCGACGGCCTCAAGCCCTCGCAGCGCCGCATCCTTTTCGCGATGCATGAGCTGTCGCTTTTCCCCGGGCGCAAGCATTACAAGTGCGCCAAAATCTGCGGGGACACCTCCGGCAACTACCACCCGCACGGTGAAGCGGTGATTTACCCCACGCTTGTCCATATGGCGCAACCGTGGGCGATGCGCGAGAAGCTCGTGGACGGCAAAGGCAACTTTGGCTCCGTAGAGGATGACCCGCCCGCCGCGATGCGTTACACCGAGGCGCGCCTCACACATCTCGGCGCGGCGCTGATGTCCGACATGGAGCGGGACACTGTGGACTTCGTCCCGAACTACGATGAGCGGATGACGGAGCCGACCGTCTTTCCGGCGGCTTTTCCAAACCTGCTGGTCAATGGCGGCACCGGCATCGCGGTCGGCATGGCCACGAACATGCCACCGCATAATCTCGGCGAAGTCATTGACGGCATCTGCGCGCAGATTGACGACCCCGCCATCACCATTGCGGGCTTGATGAAACACATCAAGGGCCCCGACTTTCCCACCGGTGGCTTCATCTGCGGAGTCGAGGGCATCAAGAACTACTTCGAGACCGGGCGTGGCTCCATCAAACTACGGGGTAAGATTGGCAGCGAGGAGTTGCGGGGCAACCGCGAGCAACTCGTGATCACGGAAATTCCCTTCAATGTAAATCGCGCGGCGCTGGAAGGCAGCATTGCCGACCTCGTCAATGAGAAGATCCTCACTGACATATCTGCGATGCGCAACGAGTCGGACGAGCACTGCCGCCTCGTCATCGAGTTGAAGCGCGATGCAGTTCCAAAGGTCGTCATCGCCAACCTTTTCCAACACACGCAGCTTGAAATCTCTTTCAGCGTTAACGCTCTCGCGATTGACCACGGCAAGCCCAAGACGCTGAATCTCAAACAGCTCATTTCAGCTTACGTTGAACATCGTCGGGAGGTTATTCTTCGCCGCACGCGCTTCGAACTGAATAAAGCCGAGGAGCGCGCTGAACTGCTCGAAGGTTACCTCGTTGCCCTCGCAAACCTTGACGAATTCATCCACATCATCCGCAGTAGTGCCAATAAGGAGGAAGCCCGCGTTAAGCTCCTCGCCTTTGAGTGGACACGCGAGCAGGTTGAGCGTTGGGGCATTCTCATCCGGCACGAGAGCCAGCTCACCGAGGGACGTTTCGCTCTCAGTGAGCGACAGGTGGATGCCATTCTCGAACTCCGTCTTTACCAACTCACCGGCTTGGAAATCGACAAGGTCGAAGCCGAATACAAACAGCTCCTCGAGGTCATCAAGGACTTGCTCGACATCCTTGCGAGGGAGTCGCGCGTCATGGCCATCATCAAAGCCGAGCTGAAGGCGATTAAAGAGAAGCACGCCACGCCGCGCCTCACGCAGATTGTCCCCGACGAGGGCGAAATCGCTATCGAAGATCTAATCGCGAACGAGGGCGTCATCATCACCCTCACTCACGCTGGCCTTATCAAGCGCACCGCCGTCTCCGCTTATCGTGCACAGCGCCGGGGCGGCAAGGGCGTCATTGGCATGACCACGCGCGAAGCCGACACGCCGGAAGAAAGCGACTTCATCGAACACCTGTTCACCGCTAGCACGCACGACTACCTCATGTTCTTCACGAACACCGGCCGCGTGTATGTCGAGCGGGTCCATGAAATCCCCGACATGGGCCGCGCTTCAAAGGGGCGCAGCATCGCCAACCTTCTTGAACTTAAAGCCGACGAAAAAATAGCCGCGCTCATCCGCATCCTGTCGAAGACCAACGCGAACAAAGAAGACATAACCTGGCAACAGTCTGGCGAACTGTTTTTCGCCACGCAGCAGGGCACCGTGAAAAAGACTTCGCTCATCGACTTCGCTAACGTTCGCAAGGGCGGCATTATCGCCATTACGATTGATGCGGGCGACCGGCTGATTGACGTAAAGCAGACGCGCGGCAATGCGGTGGGCGACGAGGGGGATGACGTAGTACTCATTACCAAGGACGGTATGAGCATCCGTTTCAGCGAGACCGACGTGCGCTCGATGGGCCGTTCCGCCGCGGGCGTGAAGGGCATCACCTTGGAGAAAGGCGACGAAGTCGTGGCACTCGCCGTGGTCGTGCCCGATGCGGCCCTGCTGGTGGCCGGCGAAAACGGCATCGGCAAGCGCACCTCCTTCGACGAATACCTCGTGCAAGGCGAGAGCGGCACGCGCAAGCAATCGCGCGGCGGCAAGGGCCGCATCACAATGAAAGTCGGTGACAAGACCGGCGGCGTAGTGGGCGCACTCACCGTACGCGACGCCGACGAAATCATGCTCATCACCGCCGGCGGACAGATGGTCCGCACCTTCGTGAAAGACATCCGCGAAGCCGGCCGCAACACGATGGGCGTGAAGCTTGTGAACCTCGATGCCGGCGACAAGCTCCAGGCCATCGCCCCCGTTATTAGCGAGTCCGCAGGCGACGAGCCGGCCCCGGCTGCCTGAGCCGGCCCGAGTGGCCTACTTGTTGTCCGCGCCCGCCGACTGAAGTTTCTCGGGCAGTTCCGCCAATGGCGTAACCTCGAGTACGTCGTCGAAATACCAAATACGGTTGTCAGCCTTCTTGTGACCCACGATGCGTGCGGGATACTTCACGCCGGAGGAGTGAGTTTTCCAATCTGAGAAGCGGTGGATGTCGCTCCGCCAGTCAATCCGCGCCAACAAATCCGTGCCCTTCGCGAAGTAGAGTTCCATGGCGGGCTTCACGGGGCCGCTCACGCGCAAGCCCCACAGCTCAGTCTCACCGTCCTTCATGTCCGGCACCACATCCACCGACGAGCCTGCATCGGTCAACGCGCGGAGAGTCCACGCCCACACGAGGAAGACCGCCGGTTCATCTTTGCGCTCCGAATAGCCGGCCTGCGTCTTGAGCCACCAGTGCGCAGGCGCATCCAGCACGCTCTCGCGCTTCGCGCCAAAGCCGGTGTCCGTAGCCCCAATCAGCACGCGATCCTTGAAGCTAAACCAGCGCAACTGCACCGCCGGACCGCCAATGGCCGCGATCGCCCGTGCGACGAGAGGCTGCGCGGCCGCGCTGACGACGCCATTGGTGGGAGCCTGAGCGGACTTGGAGTCGGCAGCGGAAACGTGTGCGCCAGCGAGGGCGCAGAGGAGGAGCAGGCAATTGAGCTTCATGGAGAGTCGTTCAGCGGGTGACGATGCCGTTCATGCGCACCACTTCGAAGTCCCGGCCCCGGATGCGCTTCAGGGTCGCGATCTGTTCGTCGTTCCAGCGCGGGTCTGGCGCGCCGCTGAGAAACCAGTCGCCTCCGTTGTCCGCGACCATCATCCCGTAGCGCTTTAAAGCGGTAAGAATGACTTGGGCCAGAGGCGGGAACTTGCTGATGTCCACGCTGGCCTTGAGACGCACTCTCATGCCCATCGGCGGGAGGTTGGCATCGGTGTTGCGGCTGGCGAAGTGCGTGGCCGGCGGCACGTAAGCGCGGCGCGAGCGCATGACGGTGAACCGCAGCGCGTGGTGAATGGCCTGCTGCTCCATCACCTCGTCATAGCGCACCAAGCCGGGAAAAACCGGCAGCCCGGCGGCGTCCGCTGAGGTCCAGCCGGCAGGCCGCAGCTTATTCGAGTTCAGGTCGAAAACCGCGCCCGAGCCAGCCTTCCATGTCTTGCCGCCATCCTGCGGGTAGGCGGAAAAGGTTTCGTAAAGTTTCCACGAGTCTCGTTCGATCACGAGCACATGGCGGTCGCCCTTCGCTTTGGGTCCACCTTCGATGGGCGCGTCCGGCGGGATCGGATACGGGCCGGGGTCACTCTCGTCCGCATACTCAAAACGCACGGGCACGCGCAGCTGATTGCTGTCCACGACCACATACGGAATGCCGCTGGGCGCACCCTGCCAGACGGTCCCGAAATCCGGGTGCAACCGTTTGTCTAAGCCGATGCTAGCGACAAGGGCGTCCGAATTTGCGTCTACGGGGTCGCGCGAAACGTCGCGGTTCCACGGGTTGTCGGCCGGGAATGGCCGACGGCCTTTGAGCGATACATTCGGCCCAAGCAGAATCGGCTCGGCAGCGACAGCGGCTCTTTGAAACGCCGCCGCCGCGAGCGCACCGATCAGGCGGCGACGGGAGAGGCGGGGAAAATTCAGTTTCATTTTGGGGTTGCGGAAGTGGCGGCCGACGGGCGCGGTCGGGGCGGCAAAAAAAGGCCCGCCAAAAGAGCGAACGCTGGGCAAACGCGACGCATTTTTTTGGACGGCATGAACTAAGCAAGGAGTCAGAAAGAGTGCAACGCTCGTAAATGTCACTCGACTTGGCCGTCACACTTTCGGACATTCCCGCGCGCCGAATATGCACGACGACATCCAGTTCCTCAACCGTCACACGGGCCGCGTGGAGACGGAGCAGGTTTATGGTGAAGGATTCCTCCGCTGGATTTACGGCTCGCTCACGGGCCGACTCGCGCTGCACGCGGTCGCCAAGCGCGCGTTTTTCTCCCGCTGGTATGGCTGGCGGATGAGCCGACCGGCCAGCCGCGCGAAGATCGCGCCGTTCATTCGCAAATTCGGCGTGGACACGGGCGAGTTCTGCGCCCCGCCCGAATCCTTTCGCACTTTCAACGAGTTCTTTTATCGCAAACTCAAACCCGGCGCGCGGCCCATCGCGGGCGCGGCGCGGACGGCGGTGTTCCCGGCAGACGGGCGACATCTTGGCTTTCAGGACGTGTCTCTAATGGCGGGCATTTTTGTGAAGGGAGAGGTCTTTAGCCTCGCTGAGTTGCTACGTGATAACGAGTTGGCCGTGCGCTTCCAGCGCGGCGCGATGGTGCTCTCGCGGCTTTGTCCGGTGGACTACCATCGTTTTCATTTTCCCGTGAGCGGATTCGCCACCGAACCGCGCCTAATCAATGGCTGGCTTTACTCGGTCAACCCCATCGCGCTACGGCGAAACATCCACATCTTTACTGAGAACAAACGTGCCCTCACTCGTATCGAGTCGCCGGAGTTTGGTACGGTACTGATGCTCGAGGTAGGTGCGACCAACGTCGGCAGCTTTGACTACACCTTCACCCCAAACGCGCAAGTGACGAAAGGCGCAGAGAAGGGCTATTTTAAATTTGGGGGCTCGTCCACTATCACGCTCTTTGAGCCAGGCCGCCTACGGCTAGATGCAGATTTGATCACGCAAACGGCCGAACGACGGGAACTTTATGCGCGAATGGGCGAGCAACTTGGTGTCGCAACATAACCTTACGCAAGGACTAGAAAGCAGCGGGATACCGGTGTGCCCTCACCCCGCAGCCACTGCCAAACGACCTTGCCAAGGAAATAACCCAGCGAATTGCCGGCGTACAATGTCACCCGAGGGCAAAGCCAAACCTCGGCGACGGAACCTTCGACCTCACTAATGCTACCTGAAATCGCGCTTCCAAATCGCGCCAGTTTGAGCCATTTTTTCACTGCAAATGAGTGCAGCTAAGGACATGTCTGGGGAAGGGATCATTACCCGTGACCTGATTGTCGCCAACAAGGTCGGCATTCATGCCCGGCCCGCCGCGATGTTTGTCAAGATCGCCAGCCGCCACACCTGCGACATTTTTTTGGAAAAGGACGGAGAGAAGATCAACGGCAAAAGTATTATGGGCCTGCTCATGCTCGCCGCCGGCCCGGGCAGCCTCCTCAAGCTCGAGGCTAACGGTAAGGACGCCGCTCAGGCCGTTGCGGAGATCGAAGAGTTATTTCAGCGGAAGTTTGATGAGGAGTAAGAATTAGTGCGTGGTGCGTGACCTCTACCAGACGCACTCAGGGCAGCCCCTTGAACAGGGTGGAGGTTGCCGACTTTGAACCTTGAACTTTGAAGCCTGAACTTTAGCTTCCGCCCCGTGTCCGCACCTGACTTTAACATCAAATACGTAGCGCATCTCGCTCGACTAAAACTTTCGCCCGAGGAGGAGCAGCAGCTCGGCGCGCAACTCGGCCATATTCTCGGCCACATTGAGAAGCTCAAAGAAGTGGACGTGACGGGTGTCGAGCCGACGGCACACGCCTTCCCGCTTGTGAACGTGTTTCGCACCGACGAGCCGCGTCCCGGTCTGAGCACCGAGGAAGCCCTCCGCAACGCGCCCAAACAATCCAGCGGCCTCTTCGTTGTGCCCAAGGTCGTCGAGTAACCCGCTGCACCCGTCCGCTTTTTCTGCACCCCGCTTCGCCGTGCTCCACCGCCTCACCATTTCCGAACTCACCGCTCGCCTCGCCCGTCGCGAAGTCTCCGCTCGCGAGGCCATGCAAGCGTGCCTTAATCAGATTGCCGATGTGGATGGCGACATCCGCGCCTTCATCAGCCACGACCCGGCCGACGCGCTCACCCAAGCAGATGCGGCGGACAAAGCGATTATCGCGGGAGCTGACTTCGCTCGCCAGCCGCTGCTTGGCGTGCCAATCGCCCTAAAAGACGTGCTGGCCGTAAAGAACCAGCCGTTAAATTGCTGTTCAAAAATTCTCGGCAACTTCCGCTCACCCTACGACGCAACGGTCGTGGAGAAACTGAAGGCGGCGGGCGCGCTTATCTTTGGCCGGCTGAACATGGACGAGTTCGCGATGGGCAGCTCGACGGAGAACTCCGCTTTCCAAACCACGCGTAACCCGTGGGACACCGCACGCATCCCGGGCGGAAGCTCCGGCGGCAGCGCGGCGGCGGTCGCGGCGGACGAATGCATCGCGTCGCTCGGCAGTGACACCGGCGGTTCTATTCGTCAACCGGCGGCGCTCTGCGGTTGCGTGGGGCTGAAACCAACTTACGGACGCGTCTCGCGTTACGGCCTCGTGGCCTTTGCCAGTTCACTTGACCAGATCGGCCCGTTCACCAAGGACGTGCGCGACGCGGCGACCGTGCTCGAAGTCATCAGCGGTCAGGATCAACGCGATGCGACCAGCATCCCGCAGCCCGTCCCGCCTTACACAAAGGCCTTGACGGGTGACATCAAGGGACTGCGCCTCGGCTTACCGAAGCAGTTTATGGTTGGCGGCCTCGACCCTGAGGTAAAACGCGCCGTGGATGCCGCCGTCACGCACCTGCAATCCCTCGGGGCCACCGTTCAAGAAGTCTCCCTGCCCCACACCGATCACGATGTCGCAGTTTATTACATCATCGCGACAGCGGAGGCCTCCGCCAACCTCGCACGATTTGACGGTGTGCGCTACGGCGCACGCGTGGACGGCGCAGACCCCTTGGAGATGTATGGCAACACGCGCGGCGCAGGCTTTGGTGCGGAGGTCAAGCGCCGCATCATCCTCGGCACCTACGTTCTGAGCAGTGGTTACTATGACGCCTACTACCTGCGCGCGCAGAAAGTCCGCACGCTCATTCGGCGGGACTACCTACGCGCCTTCGAGCAAGTTGATGTTATCGTCGCGCCCACCACGCCCACACCTGCGTTTAAGGTCGGCGAAAAGTCCGGCGATCCGCTCCAGATGTATCTCTCGGACATCTTCACCATCGGCTGCAACCTTGCCGGCATTCCCGGCCTAAGCCTTCCCTGCGGCTTCGCGCCTATCGCAAAACCCGGAATGCCGCACGCGAAACTGCCCATCGGCCTACAACTGCTTGGTAAACCCTTCGCCGAGGAAACCATCCTGCGCCTTGCCCACGCCTACGAGCAAAGCACGCCATGGCACCAGGAACGGGCACTCTGACCGCTGGCTTTCAATCCATAAGCGACACCTCCCACACCGGAAAACGTAAGCAACTCACCGAGAGCTCCTAAATTAGTCAGTTGGAAGGCTAGAACCTACCAAGCTCCTGCCGAAGCTGCATGTAATCAGCCTCAAACTTGCGAGGTGTTTGATGAATAGGGGTCGCTTATTTGACTACCCACCGCCAGCCACTCTATTGCCATTGGCAAGCAGCATTTTTTCCATTCTCTCGCCGCTGCTGCACGACTAGCCTGCACCCGTGTTACCGGAACACAAATGGGAAACGGAACCGCTGCTGCGCTTCGTCGCGGGCGTGTGCTTCTGCTTGTCGCTCGGATCTCTGGCCAGCAGCGCAATCCTGCCCCGGGAGGCTTTTGCCACCCAGGAGGGAAAGTTTTTCCTATTCGTCTTCAACTCGGTGGTGCTGCACGGAGGCACTTTGCTACTGGTGGCAAATTTACTGCGCGCGCACGGCTTAGGCTGGCGCCCAGCGTTTGGCCTGCGCATGTCAGGCATGGTTCGCACCGTGAGCCTTGCCATAGCGGGTGCGCTGGTGGCCCTGCCGATCGCACTGGAGTTGCAACAGCTCTCGGCGCTGGTGATGAAAACGGTCAGCGTACAACCCGAAGTTCAAGTGGTGGTGCAAACCTTGCAGGAGACGCAGACTTTGCAACAGCGACTATTCTTCGCGTTCGTGGCCATCGTGGGCGCGCCGGTAGTCGAGGAGATCATCTTCCGCGGCATCCTCTATCCTGCCATCAAACAGCACGGCTGGCCCCGGCTAGCGCTTTGGAGCACCTCGCTGCTCTTCGCGCTCACGCATGCGAACACGGCCACCTTTCTGCCGCTGACCTTCCTCGCGATGGCGCTCGTATTCCTTTACGAGCGCACTGGCAACCTGTTCGCACCCATCCTCACGCATAGCCTATTCAATGCGGCGAACTACTTTGCGGTCGTTTACCAGCCCGAGCTGATGCAACTACTTAAGCAGCTTCTCCCCGCCCAGCCGTGAAAGAATTCGACCTCATCGCACGACTCAAAACGACTCTGCCCACGCACGACTCTGTGCTAGCTGGCGCCGGCGACGATTGCGCCGTTTTGAACCTCGGCCTGCCGCATGACCTCGTGCTTTTCAAGACCGACGCTGTGGTGGAGGGTGTTCACTTCACTGCCGACACGCCGCCCGAAAAGATCGGTCGTAAGGCGCTCGCCCGCTGCCTCAGCGACATTGCGGCGATGGCCGGCACGCCCACGCACGCGGTCGTCACACTGGCGTTGCCGACGACCTTTGAGACCACACGGGTGGAAGCCATCTACGCCGGTTTGAACGCGCTGGCACGCGAGCACAGCGTGGCCATTGTCGGCGGTGAAACCACCGCAAATCCCGACCGCCTGCTGTTGTCCATCGCCATGCTGGGCACCGTGCCGCGCAACCGCCAGGTGCTCCGCTCCGGCGCGAAGGCAGAGGATGCCATCTTTGTTACTGGCACGCTCGGCGGCTCGTTGAGTGGGCGGCACCTCGATTTTGAGCCGCGCTTAGCCGAAGCGCGCTGGCTGGCTGAGCATTTTACCATCCACGCGATGATTGACTTAAGCGACGGCCTCGCGGGCGACCTGCGGCACATCCTTGAAGCGAGCGGCGTTGGCGCGGAGCTGTTATCGAGCGCCGTGCCTGTCAGCCGAGCCGCGAAGCAACTCGCACGCGACGAATCCTCCGCCAAGCCGCCGCTACTTGCCGCGCTCACGGACGGAGAGGATTTTGAACTGCTCTTCACCATCGCCAGCCGCAGTGCTGTGCCGCTTTTGGACGCATGGCGGGCGCAATTCCCCGACGTGAAGCTGTCTTGTGTTGGCAAGATCACCACCACACCCGGCCTGCGCCTCCGCGATGAACGCGGGCTGCGGGAGTTCAACCTTCGCGGCTACGAACACTTTGACTCCTAAGTAGTCGTGGATGAAATCCGTCGTCACAAATTCCCCCGAAGACACCACCGCACTCGGCGAAACGTGGGCACAAGAGGCCGTGCCAGGCTGGACCATCGCGCTGTGCGGTGATCTGGGAGCGGGCAAGACACAGCTAGTGAAAGGGCTGGCGCGCGGGCTGGGTGTCACGGGCCGCATTGCTTCTCCGACCTTTGCGCTGGTCAACGAGTACACCGAAGGCCGCGTGCCACTATTCCACCTGGACCTCTACCGGCTGGAAACGCGTGCCCAGATCGTGGGCGCGGCGCTGGATGAATACTTCTTCACTCCACGCGGCGTGACGGTAGTGGAATGGGCGGACCGGTGGTGGGATGAAGTTCTTAATTCAAAGTTCAATGTTGAAAGGCCCGGCGGGCGCTTGCGCTGGGTGAGATTTACTTCAGAAGGAGAAAAACGACGACGCATCGAGCATGAAGATTTTGGCGCTTGAATTCTCCTCCGCCCGGCGCGGCGTAGCGATCGTCAAAGGCCGTGATGTGCTCGGCTTGGCTGAGGCGACGGGCATAACGCCTGGGCCATTTGAGCTTGTTGAGTCAGCGCTGCAAATGGCGGGCATGGAGCGTGAGCAGATCGAGTGCGTGGCCGTCGGGCTGGGGCCAGGTTCCTATACTGGCGTGCGCTCTTCCATCGCATTGGCACAAGGCTGGCAGCTCGCCCTAGGGGTGAAACTGCTTGGGATTAGCAGCGCGGATGTGCTGGCCGCGACGGCGCAAAAAACAGGGCTGAATGGTCGTATTGCGGTGGTGGTTGACGCGCTACGCGGAGAGTTTTACTCGGCAACCTACGCGCTTTCATCGGCAGAATGGCGCGAGGTGACTCCGCTGCGCTTGCTCACATACGAGGCGGTCGAGGCAATGGCCAAATGCGGCGAGTTACTCATCAGCCCGGATGCCAAATGTCCGTTTGCCGGGGCTAAACTGATAATGCCTTCGGCCGGCGAACTTGGACACGTAGCCAGCCGGCGCGACGACTTCGTGCCGGGGGAGAGACTCGAGCCGATTTATCTGCGTGAGACGAACTTCGTGAAGGCCCCACCGCCGAAGTTTTACTGAGCCACACAGACTACTGGTAATGCGGCGGCTTTTGGTTATTGGAGCGGATACGCTCCATCTCGGCTGACTCCAGAGCTTGCGTGGCTCGTGCCAACTCTTTTTGCAGCCGCGCGAGGGCGCGAGACTGCTCCACCACCACCCCGTTTAGTTCCTCGTGTTGGCGCTCTAGGTGCGCGAGGGTAGATTCAACTTTTAACAGCCGGCTGGTCACGGATTCTTCCATGCCGGAATTACGCGTGAATTCGGCTTAAATCCCAAGCCTGAATTGCCACCACTCATGTCCACCTAACGAATGTGAGAAAGCTTTTGGGAAAGCCGAATGCGGTAGCCGGCCAAAACCGGTCTGCCGCATTGGTCAAAATTAATTCGGGTGGCAAATTAGTAAACGCCCTCAACAATGTTCTTCTCCATCGCGCCAAAGGGGCGCACGTCGCCGACGCCGTCCCAAGCGTAAGGCGGGCGCGGGGCGCGCCGGATGGTTTCGTCACGTTCTAGAAAACGCGGCATGAAGAATTCCTTAGTGAGCGTGGTAAGTTCCACGCGACCCCACTCGCCATAGCCGATGGTCTCGTCGGTCTTATTTGGATTCACCACGCGCAAAACGGCGCGCGGCTGCGGAGCGTAGTAAGTTGCGCTGAAGTTGTCCTCCGGCTGAAGTTCCACACTGGCAGCCAGACCCATAAGCGTGTTGCCGTAAGTTGGGTAGAAGCCAATGCGGTTCTCCAAAAGTTCCTCAATGATGAAGCGGATTTCTTGAGGTTTCATGGAGGTTCCGCCGCAGAAGACGCCTCGGATGCCAGCTTCCCACAGATTAACTTTTTCCCCCAGTGCTTCGAGCAGCTTTGGGGTGGTAAAGAGGCCGCTCACCTTACGGTGCTGGAGGATGACAGCCGCCTGATCCACGACGTGCGCCATGTATTGCTTAGCGACGTCGAACTGCTTGTTGGTAATGAGTTTTTTTACAAAGCGCGGGTCAAGGTCAATGAAATAGCAAGAGCTACCGCGCTCGTTAGCGAGGTGTTCGATGGCGAGGCGAAGCCGACGAGGGCCGGTGGGACCCATCATTAGCCAGGCGCCACCGGGCGGAAAGTGAGCGTCCGAAACTTTGTTGCTAAACTCGGAGTAATCCACGCGGAAGTCGTTCCAACCGATACGCTGTTTTGGCATTCCCGTGGTGCCGCCGGTCTCAAAAATGTTAAACGGCTTACCCTTGAACTGCGCAGGCACCCATACCTCGGGTTGAAGGTCACGGAGCCATTCATCCTGGAAGTGGGGGAACTTGAGCATGTCCTCGAACTTCGTGATTTCCTTGCGGGGATCAAAGTTCTTACCGGCCCAGTCGAGCCAAAAGGGACAACCGGTAGCGGGGCTGAAATGCCACTTGATGATTTCGAGGAGGTGCTGATCGAGCGCAGCCTTGGCCTGTGCAACTTTGTCGGGGGCAACGGTGGGAATGGGCATAATGTTAAGCAGTATTAAAGTGAAAATGAGACATTCAGGGCTTCACGGCTTTCGCTTTAGCGGAATCATGCAAGGCAAAGAGGTGCGTGTTGCTGGCAATGTAAATGACGCCATTGGCAATCACGGGTGTGGAATAAACCGGTGCGCCGAGATTGCATTCGCTGAGGACTTCGGCCTTGGGTCCGGCCTTAGCCGCAAGTACCACGAAGTCGCCATCTTCATCCCCAACGTAGACCTTACCGTCGGCAACCATCGTGCTACTCCACATGTGCGCTTTCATGTCGTGCTTCCAGTGCAACTTACCGTTTTCTGCATCGACACAGTACACGAAGCCTGAGAAATCGCCAACGAACAGCAGACCGGTGGTCGGGTCAATCGAAACGGTCGAAATGCTGCGATTAATGCCTTTGAAGCTCCAGATGACGCCGGTCTTGGTGATGTCGCCGGTCTTGGTGGCATCTAGGCAGACCAGATGGCCGACGCCCTCTCCGTGCTCGGGATCCTGACCGATGGCAACGTAGATGCGATTTTTGTAAAGCACCGGGGTGGCGATGATTTCACTAGGGCCTTCGGCAGCGGGGTACTTAATGGGCTTGCCGTCCTTATTTTTGTATTCGGGCGGATTGGCGTCGTATTTCCAAACCGTCTTGAGAAACGCGCCGTCCCCTTCCTTCTTGGGTATAGCATCAAAGGCATAGCAAAAGCCGTCACCACCACCGAAGAAGATTAGGTCCTTACCGTTGACCTTGCCGGTCGACGGCGAACTCCACTGACCGTGGAAGAGGCGCGAACCAATCTTGGCATCGTCCTCGCCGAGCAGTTCGCCGGTCTTCTTGTTCACCGCGATGAGGCTGGGGGAGAGCGGCGAAGGGACGTTGACATGCGTCCAGTCTTGACCGTTAGAAGTGGAGACGTAAAGGACGTCACCTACGATGAGGATAGAGCAGTTCGAAGCGTTGTGCGGGAAGACGCCCAATTCATCCATCATGTCGTATCGCCAGATGATATCAGCGTCTTTTGGCCCTGGTGGAATGGGCGGCGCCTGCTTGCCGTCCGGTCCAAGCACGTCTTGCACAACATATTTTGCCTCGTCCTTGTAAGGTCCGTCATTGCCATTGGTCATGCCCTCGACATCGAGACAAAGGATCTCACAGCGCGTGGTGACGATATAGAGACGGTTGCCCTCGATGACTGCCGAGGAGAACAAGCCGAGGCTCTCCCAGTCATTTACTTTGCCGGATTTGAGCTTCGAAACGACGAGTTGCCAGTTGAGATCGCCAGTCTTCTCATCGAGGCAGAGCAAGATGGATCGATCCCCGAGATGGCGCTTATCGCGCGGCACATCGTTGTTGGTGCCAACGTAAAGGCGGCCATTGGCGATAGTGGGATTGCCGTAGCTCTGCGAACCCAGCTTCACGGTGAACTTCACGTTCTTCTGTGTGGCGGGATCGTAATTCTCAGTTCCCTTTACGAGCTTGCCCGGGTCGAACTTATCGGGCAGGCCTTTGGCCGGAGAAAACATGTTGCGGTATTGCGTGCCGCCCCATTGGTTCCAGTCTTGGGCTTGCACGATGAGGCCGCCAGCCAACAGTGCGGCGGTGAGGAGGGAGAGCTGTTTCATGCTGATGTTGATTAGAACAGAGTTGTTTCGGAGAGATCTAGTTCGCCGTCACGCTGATGTTGTCAATGAACACGCGCATCTCTTGTGGTGAGAAGCCGTAAAGGCCAGGGCAGCCGCTTTGGTGCGCGATCTTGTGCGGCACCTCGATCGTCCACTCAGCTGGCTCCGGCTCGCCACGCTTCCACGCCTTCGCGCGCACCACGCCGGAGCCGTCGGGTTTCACATCCACGCGAGATTTGAGGGTATACCACTCGTTCGGCTTCCACTTAAACGGGGCTGTGGCCTTGAGGCGCTCCTGGTTTGAGTTGACCTCCAACTCCTGCGCGTTGCCCTTCAAGACAATGAGGTAGCGCTGATTCACCTGGCCGACCTCGGACATCTTGCGTGGCTTGCCCTCGCTCATTACATCAGACTGCACAGTATAATTCTTAAGGCTTGGTTCACCCATGAAGACGGTCGCGCGCTGAAAGAATTTGTTGTCAATTGCCTTCACCAAGGCCTTGGTGTCGCCGGCCTCGCGCACCTCGAATTTAAAGCGCGGGCCAATCCACGGCAGCGGCGGGTAGGCGAACTTCACTCCTTCCTCAGTCTCGTGAACGACGCTGATGTCGAACTTGTCGAAGTCTTCCTTAATCGGCAGCCCCGGCAACACACGACCGCGGATGTAACCTTTCAAACCATCGGGATTGGTTCCTTCAAAAGCCCCGGCGCTTGGGACAACTTCTGGCCCAGCAACGAGTTGCCCATTCGCATTAAAAGCGCCTTTCATGCTCGCGCGCACTTTCGCCGTCGGCGGAATGTACCCGGCCCACTTCAATGACTTTGGGTCAATGTTATCCTGAACCACAAATCCGTTGGCATCAAGTGAGCGGATGCGGAACGACGCGGACTGATTGGGTTTCAACAAAACTTCGCTGGGAATGACCTGCAACTGCGTCGCCGGCCCGGGCGTGGGCCACTTTTCCAGCGCAGACTCGGATCCGAGACCGGGGTTGTTACCGGGCTTGCCGAAGCAATAAAGCTTCTTGGTGGTCTGCATGTATATCTTCCCGTTATAGACCGACGGCGTGCCAAAGCAGCGACCCTCCAGTGGCACGTGACTGAGAATCTTTCCCTCCTTGTCGCTGGGCTGAATGATGTAGAATGCGCCGGTAGTGCCTGCCTCGCTGTCGCCGGTAGCCTTGCTCGCCGGGTCGTCGAGCATCGGCACGTAAAGCTTGCCGTCGGCGTGAACAAGACCCGCGTTGCGTTGCTCAATGCCGAGCTTCAAGCGCCATAGGATTTTTCCGTTGTTCACGTCTACGCTGAAAAGATCGCCCTTCTCAGCGACGACATACACGCGGTCACCCACGAGAATGGGGTGGCTGGTGGAAGTGGAAATCTCGGGCGTGTGCCAAAGTTCGACGGCCTGCCGCTCGACAACCACCGGAGCGTTAGTCGCGTGCGTTGGCTCCACCTGCGGAATCTTAATGCAAACCATCTGGCCTGGCTCATAGGGCGTGCCAAAGATGGCGACAACCTTGTCATTGTTGTGGACGACGGCAGTCGAGTTAATGCCGGCCTTGAAGAGTGGCACGCGCCAAATGGCCTCTCCGGTGCGGGCGTTCGCGCAGAAAACGTTGCCGTCGCCAGTTGCGGTGATGAAGACGCGCTTGCCCTTGAACCACGTGAGCACCGGATGCGAGAAGGAGTTGTCTTTAGGCCGCTCGCCGGACCAGCTGCCCCAGACTAGCTCGCCGGTCTTTTTGTCAAAGGCATACATCCGGTCGCCCGCTGCGCCCTGCGCGCCCCAGTTCGAAGTGATGCCGCGCACAATGACGAGGTCCTTGTCAATCAGCGGCGAGGCCGTGCGCGAATTCGGGAAAGTGAGCCGGCCGAACTGCTCCATCATCGAGTAACCCCACAGTTCTTTGCCATCGGACGTGAACGCCTTGAGCATTCCCTGCGTACCGAGCATATAAACATTGCCCGTTTCCGGGTCTACCGCCGGGCTGCTCGTGGAGTAACGGAGATAAATCGTGTCGGAGAGGAAGTCTGTATAACGCTGTTCCCAAAGCAGTTTGCCAGTTTCAGCGTCGAAGCATCGTACGCCCTCCAGTAACTCTGCGCCCTCGCCAAGGTAACCCATGATGTAAAGCTTGCCGTTAGCGATGACCGGTGCGGACTGGCCAGGGAACTCGGCGGTCCAAAGCGGCTTCTTCGGATCAATGGCAGCGGGAAGACTTTTCTCGGCGGACGTGCCGTTCTGGTTAGGCCCACGCCAGGCGAGCCAACCCGTAACAGCGGCAGGGACGGGGATGGTGAGCGAGAAGCTGACCGCAGCAGCGAGGAGAGAGACGTTCAATTTCATGGCCTAGGCGACAGGATTAGTCGGGCGAAGTATTTACTAAACTGGCAAACGCGCACCGGGCTGCAACTATTTTTCTTCCCAGCGCTAAAGCGATTTTCCAGACTCTCACTTGGAAATCAACCAAATATTACGAACACGTATTATTTGCATACACTGGATCCGACTTATGGCCACCCGGAAGCATTCAAAGTCCACCTCGCCCATTGATTCGCCCGACCGCCGGCGGTTGCCACCGTTGCTGCGCCGCGCATGGTATGGGCTGAATCAGGCATTCCGTCGCCGTATCGCTTATACCGGTGCCACGCCGGACCAGTTTACCGCGCTCCGCTGCCTCACCGAAGCCGACCCGAAAGGTATAACCCAAGGCGACCTGACGCAGATGATGACCAGCGACCCGAATACCATCGCCTCCCTCGTTGAGCGCATGGAAGCCGCCGGCTGGGTTTTACGCCGCCCGCACGAGAAGGACCGCCGCGCCTATCGCATCAAACTAAAAACCTCGGGCAAGCACCTTTACCAAGAGCTGCGCAAACTCGCCGTTCAGTTACAAGCCGGCGTCCTCGACGTCCTCCCTGAGTCCAAACGCGAAGATTTCCTCACTCATTTAGCCGCCGTAGCCGAAGCTTGCCGCGAGGCCGCCGAGTTATCCCCAAAGCGCCGTAGGTAAATAAAACTCCCTCGACTTTCAATCGCACACGGGCAGCAACCTCAAGAAGCGGTTTGACGCCCGTCACCACTCCAAAAAAAGCGGCAGTCAAATGACTGCCGCTTTTAATTTCAAACTCTGCCTTCCAGCCTTCAGGCGGCCGGCGGGCTGGCCGGGACTTCCTCAACGTTGGCCTGAAGCTGGAGGAAATCCAAAACCTTGCCGACAAGGATCTGCTCATGGATTTCGCCGAAGCCATTGCGCTCTTCGAGTTGCTTGATGAGCTTCTGAATGGGCATCTGGTATTGCTGCGCCATTGCTTGGACACGTTCCAAAATCTCCTGTTGCTCGACTTTCACACCTTCTTTCTCTGCGATTCGGTTTAGAAGGAACATAGCCTTGACGCGGTCCTTGGCGTTGGCGTTGGCATTGGCGAAGATGGCGTCTTTCTGCTGCTCGATGGCCTCCTTGGGAATGCCGCGCTGCTGGTTTTCCTGGACGATGTTATAAACAACGCTGCGAGTCTCCTGAAGGACGATGGACTCGGGGAGATCGAAGTTTACCTTGCCCAGCAATGCCTGAATGATCTGATCGCGCACAGCCCGGCTGGCCTTGGTATTACGGTCGACTTCAAGGTCGGTCTTAATGCCGGACCGGAGCTTCTCAAGGTTCTCGGCCCCAAAGCTCTTGGCGAACTCGTCGTTCACCTCCGGCAACAAGCGCTCCTTGACCTGCACCAGTTCGACTTCATACACGCCTTTCTTGCCGACGAGCTGCGCGGCGACAAAGTCTTGCGGAAAATCCACATTCACGGTGCGCTTCTCGGCCGCATTCATGCCATGGAGCTGCTCGGTAAAGCCGGGAATGAATTGGCCGGCTTCACAGCGGATCCAAAACGCCTTCTGCTCGGTGAGGCCGCGCGCGGTCGGGGCGGTATCAGTGATGGGCTTACCGTCGCAGGTGCCGGTGTAGTTGACCACGGCAACGTCACCGGCGGCGAGCGGCCGGGTCACGTCTTTGTAATCGGTGCGCTGCTCGCGCAGCACGTTAATCGCTCGCTCCACATCGGCTTCGCCAATGACAACGGCCTCGCGCTTAACAGCCAGGCCCTTGTATTCGGGCAACTCGAACTCTGGCTGTGTCTCAACCGTGGCGGCGAATTGCAGAGTTTGGCCGCGACCAAACTGGATCTCCTCAATGTCGGGATAGACGGCAGCGCGAATTTTCTGCTGTTCTAGCGCCTTCTGGTAAGACTCGGGAATGAGCTTGCGCTTGACCTCCTCGTCGATGCGCGGGCCAAAATTCTTGAGGACCAAATCGCGCGGTGCCTTGCCGGGTCGGAAGCCGGGAAGCTGCGCGTGGCGCTGAAATTCCTTGGTGACGGAGTCAAAGGCGGCGTCCACAGCGGCAACGTCTAGTTCGACGCGGAGAAGCTTCTTGCAGGGACCGAGTGGTTCAACGGTTACGTTCACGATAATTTTTCTAGGTTCAACACTTCGCCTCGCGCCGCCGACACCAGCGCCCGCAGGCAAGTCAAAGAACATGACCCTACGAACCTGCCACTAACCCGTCAAGTACCAGCCCGCACTGCGACGTCATGCGGTGCGGCGGGCGATGGGTTGGTTGACGATGCCCCATACTTGGTCTTAAATAGGGAGATGCAATTATCAAGCCTCAGGGTGTTCTGCGACCTCAGCGAGACGGAGAGCTTCACCAAGGCCGCCCAGATCAACAGCGTCACCCAGTCCGCCGTCAGCCAGCAGATCAGTGCGTTGGAACGTCAGTTCAAAGCCATGCTTATCGAGCGGAGCAAAAAAAAGTTCCGCCTCACTCGCGAAGGCGAGATCCTCTACGAGTACAGCAAGCGGATCTGCTGCACCTACGACGAGCTCAGGAATAAGCTTCAAGAAGTCCGCGATATCGTATCCGGCAGCATCCGGGTGGCGACCATCTACAGCATCGGGTTGCACGACCTACCACCTTACATAAAAAAATTCCTCAAGGCCTACCCTACGGTGAAGATTCACGTCGAGTACCGCCGCGCCAATCAGGTATATGAAGACGTGCTTGGTAACGTGGTGGATCTTGGCCTCGTCGCTTATCCGAACAAGGATCCGCGCCTTGAACTCGTCCTGCTGCGTAAGGACCGTATGGTCTTGGTGTGCCATCCGCAGCACTCGTTTGCCCGGCTGAAAACCATTCCTGTCGCCGCGCTGGCCGGCCAGAAGTTCATCAGCTTCGAGCCGGATATTCCGACGCGGAAAGCAATAGACCGTATTTTCCGCGACCACGGCATTGCCGTACAGACCGTAATGGAGTTCGACAACGTGGAGACCGTGAAGCGCGCCGTGGAGATTGACGCTGGCGTATCCATCTTGCCGCAGACAACCATCGCGCAGGAAGTTTCTAAGGCAACGCTCGCGCAAGTCCCCTTCGAGGGCGAGGAGTTCCACCGTCCGTTGGCCGCACTGTTCAAGAAGAACAAGGTGCTGTCCCCAGCGATGAAGCAATTCCTCGCCATCGTAAAAGAGGCTTGACGGTAAACGTGGCTTGCCCGCCCGCGCCTTCTTCGCTATCCGAGGGGCATGACCTCCAAGGAAGCGTTCATTGCTCTAAACCTCATTGAGCACGTAGGGCCGGTGCGCGTCCGGCAACTGCTCGACCACTTCGGCGACGCGCCCAGTATCCTTCGCGCGAGTAAGCCACAGCTTTTGCAAGTGCGCGGCATTGGCGAAGACACAGCGAACGCGATTTGCGGCTGGGAAAGCGGTGTAGATCTCAGCGGCGAGTTGAAGCGCATCACCGATTTTGGCTGCCACGTGCTGACACAAGCGGACACCGAGTATCCCGAGCTGCTGCGCCAAATCTACGACCCGCCCATCGTGCTGTACGTAAAGGGCACGCTCACCGCGCAAGACAAGAACGCCGTCGCGCTCGTCGGTTCCCGGCAAACCACTAGCTACGGCACAGAGACCGCGCGCAAGTTTGCCTACCAACTGGCCTACATCGGCGTGACCGTCGTGAGCGGAGGGGCGCGGGGCATCGACACGGCGGCGCACCAAGGTGCACTTGCGGGAAAGGGCCGCACCGTCGCGGTGTTGGGCACCGGGATTAATATCGTCTTCCCCCCGGAGAACGCGGAGCTGTTTGAGCGCATCGCCGCGAGCGGGGCTATTATTACCCAGTTTCCCTTCAACCGCCCGGCCGACAAGCAGTCCTTCCCCATCCGCAACCGCATCGTCGCGGGCATGACGCTGGGCACGGTCGTCGTCGAAGCGAACCTCACCAGCGGCGCACTTATCACGGCAAACCTCGCGACCGACTACGGCCGGCAGGTCTTCGCCGTTCCCGGCCGCGTGGACTCGCCGCGCAGCAAGGGCTGCCACGACCTCATCAAGAAGGGCGCGAAGCTCTGCGAGGGCGCGGACGACATCCTGAGTGAGTTTGAGTATCTGTTCCCTGCCTCAAACAAACCCGCCTCGCCCGCCGAGACCGGCGTGCTCCCCGCGCTCTCGCTCTCAGAGAACGAAACCAAAATCCTCGCCGCCGTGAGCGAAGACGAGACGCACATTGACGAAGTCATTCGCGCCAGCGGCCTGCCCGCGTCCGCCGTCTCCGTCGGGCTGCTCGGCTTGGAAATGAAACGCATGGTGCGGCAACTGCCGGGCAAGCTATTCGTCCGCGTGCGCTGAAACTGAACGCGTAAACGGCATAACAACACGCTTACTCCATTCTCGCCTAACCTCGGTGCAGCGTTGCCCCCGCGGGCTTCTCTTGCCACAATCGCCACCATGTTTTCACTGAAAGACAAAATCACTCTCGTCACCGGCGCAGGCTCCGGCATCGGCGCGGCCATCGCAGAAACTTTCGCTAAGGCCGGCGGTTTCGTCTTCGTCACCGACCGCGATGAAAAGACTGGTTCCGGCACGGTAAACACTATTCGCGCAGCGGGCGGGCAGACCGAGTTCCTCGCGCTCGACGTGAGCAGCGAGGCCGACTGCGAACGCGTGGGTAAGGCGGTGAAATCCCGCTTCGGCCGGCTCGATGTGCTGGTGAACAACGCGGGCATTGGCCACGTGGGCACCATGCTCACCACCACCGGCGCGGACCTCGACCGCCTCTGGGCCGTCAACGTGCGCGGCGGCTTCAATGTCACTAAGGTTTTCCTGCCCGGCATGGTAGAGCGTAAATCCGGCAGCATCGTGAACATCGCGAGCATCGGCGCGGTGGTCGGCGTGAAGGATCGGCTCGCCTACGTCACCACAAAGTTTGCCATCGCCGGCATGACCAAGGCGCTTGCGCTCGACCACGCGCTCGACGGCGTGCGCGCCAACGCGATCTGCCCCGGCCGCGTGGAGACGCCCTTCGTCACCGGCTGGCTGAAGAAATATCCCGACCCCGAGAAAGCCTATCGCGACGCCTGCGCCACGCAGGCCGTGAACCGCATGGGCAAGCCCGAGGAAATCGCCGCCGCCGCCCTCTACCTTGCCAGCGACGAGGCCGGCTTCGTCACCGGCACGGAGTTCATTATCGACGGCGGTTTCAGTGCGGGAAAATGATGAGTTGAAAACCAACGGCGGGCGTCAATAGCTTCGTTCAACGCCAACTACGAGATGACCTCGTCACCCACGCACCCCGTTCACCCGGGCACCTCGCGCCGCGCAGCGGTACAGGCGGGCGCGGTCGGCCTGCTTGGTCTCGGGATGAACCATCTGAACTGGCTCCAGGCGGCAGGCGGAGCCGGCGGAAGCGAGCGCGCCAAGTCGGTCATTTACATCTTTCTCTCAGGCGGGTTGGCACAGCACGAGAGTTTCGACCTGAAGCCCGATGCGCCGTCCGATATTCGCGGCGAGTTTAAGCCCATCCCCACGCGCACCCCGGGCCTGCATATTTGCGAGCACTTGCCGGAGTTGGCAAAGCGCAGCGAGCAATGGGCGCTCTGCCGCTCCCTGACGCACTCGTCCAACGACCATTCCGCCGGCCACCACATCATGCTCACAGGCCGTTCGGACATTCCGCCGGGCTTCAATCCAAGCTTGCCGAAGGAATCTGACTGGCCGTCGATTACCGCGCTGGCGGGCGCACGCTTCGCCCCGCAGAACAACCTGCCGCCAGCCATCAGCCTGCCAGAGAAACTTGTTCACCGTACTGGACGCGTAATTCCTGGGCAGTTCGCGGGCGTCGCCGGCAAGCGCCGTGAGCCGTGGTTCCTCGACTGTGCGCCTTACAACGCGGCCAACTACGGCGCTTTTCCCGAATACCTTTTTCACCACCGCGAAGGCCCCAAGGAGCAGCCGCTATATTTCCGCGCACCAAATCTGGCTTTGCCCGAATGGCTTTCCGGCGGCCGCCTCCATGACCGGCTGTCGTTGTCAAAAGAGCTGAACGGCCAGCGTGCACAACTTGCCAGCTTAGGCGAGTCCGGCGGACATGACCGCTATTGGGAAATGGCGACCTCGCTGCTGACCGACGGTAAAATTGCAGACGCTTTCGACGTGACCAACGCACCGCTCAAGGAGCAGGAGCGCTACGGGCGCAATTCCTTTGGCTGGTCATTGCTGCTGGCTTCGCGCCTCGTTCAGCGCGGCGTGCGGCTGGTGCAAGTCAATCTCGGCAACAACGAGACTTGGGACACCCACGAGTCAGCGTTTCCGAATCTTAAGAACTTTCTCCTGCCGCCAACTGACCGTGCGGTATCGGCGCTGATTGATGACCTGCGCGAGCGCGGTCTGCTAGACAGCACGCTCATCGTGATGGCGGGCGAATTCGGGCGCACGCCGCGCATCTTTAGCATTGCCGGTGCCCGCTTGCCGGGCCGCGATCATTGGGGTGCGGTGCAAACGGTCTTCTTCGCCGGTGGGGGCGTACGCGGCGGCACGGTCGTTGGCTCATCCGACAAGATCGGCGGCTATCCGGCCAGTTCGCCGCAGACGCCAGAGAATTTCGCCGCGACCATTTACGACGCCTTGGGCATACCGCAGGACGCGCATTGGTTAGACGAACAGGGTCGCCCAAACCTTTTCTACCATGGCGCGCCCATCCCCGGGCTCATAGCGTAACGCTGATTCTGGCCAGGGGTGTCGGCTCACCGGCACCGACGAGTAGTAGATAGGAATGACGGCTTACGAATTGCCAACCCGCAATCCCGGTAGCTATCAGCTGACTTAGTTTTCTTCACTGCCAGCCCCACGGTAAAATTCCCTCTGGCCCGAAAGGCAGCGCAACCGCTATTTTCCGATCGTGGTTTCGACGAAAGTCTACGGATTGACCGGCGGTGTGGGTATGGGCAAGAGCACCGTGGCCCAACTACTCAAACGCCGGGGCGTGCCTCTGGTGGACACGGATGAGCTTGCCCGCAAAGTCGTCGAGCCGGGCCGGCCGGCGCTCAAAGAAATTCAGGAGATGTTCGGCGCGGCGGTCATCGGCCCGGATGGCGCATTGCGGCGGGAGGAACTCGCGCGACGGGTCTTCGCTAGTGAGCTGTCGCGCAAGCAGCTTGAGACCATCCTTCACCCACGCATCCGTGCGCTCTGGCAAGCACAAGTGACCCAATGGCGTGAGGAAGGCGTGCCCCTCGGCGTGGTGGACATTCCGCTGCTCTTCGAAACCAACGCTGCGCGTTGCTTTGACAAGGTCATCTGTGTCGCCTGCTCCGGCCCGGCACAATTGCAACGGCTCGCCGCACGCGGCTGGAGCACCGAACAGATCCAGCAGCGCATCGGCGCGCAATGGTCGATCGAAAAGAAGTTAGCGCTCGCCGATTACGTGATTTGGACCGAAGGCAACCCCGACATCACAGCAGCGCAGTTGGATCGCATCCTAACACAGGCCTAACGCGCCCGCCTTGCCCTGCTCTCCCCCTAAGGGCAGACTCTGCTCACCGTGCCCGAAACACTACGCAACTGGCTAGAGGACGCCGAAACCTTCGTGCTCGAAGTCATCTTCGAGCAGCGCAAAGGCAAGCGCGCAGCCCTATTGCGCGGCTCGCTCTTCTTGCTCTCCAAGATCTTCACCATCCTCGTAAAGCTCCGCCTTTTTCTCTATAACGTCCGCATCCTGCGCGACTCCACGCTCGGTGTGCAGGTCATTGCTGTCGGTAACGTCACTGCCGGCGGCACGGGTAAGACGCCTGTCGTCGAGAAGTTCGCACGCGAGTTGACCGACGCTGGGCGCAAGGTAGCCATCCTTTCGCGGGGCTACCGCTCCAATCCTGGCCCGCTTGGCCCACGCCTGCTTAACAAGCTCCTCCTCCGCGACGATACCACGCCACCCCGCGTCGTATCAGACGGGAAGAACCTGTTGCTCAACTCTGAAACCGCTGGCGACGAGCCCTACATGCTGGCGAGCAACCTAAAGGATGTCGTGGTGCTGGTGGACAAGAACCGAGTGAAGGCAGGCCGCTACGCGATTGAGAAGTTTGGCTGTGACACGCTACTGCTGGATGACGGCTATCAGTATTGGGACCTGCGGGGTCGTCGGAAGGACATCGTGCTCGTGGATTGCCAGCAGCCCTTCGGCAACGAACACCTACTGCCGCGTGGCACATTGCGCGAGCCACCGTCGCACCTCGATCGTGCCAGCGTCATCTTCCTGACAAAGAGTGACGGAGATACCGCGCGACTGCGCGCCCGCATCACGAAGCATAACGCGCGCGCGAGCATCATCGAGTGCGTCCACCAACCGCTTTATTTCGAGGATGTATTTACCGGTGAGCGGGTGGACTTGAGCTTTCTCAAGGGCAAGCGAGTCGCCAGCTTCAGCGGTATCGCGCAGCCAGAGAGCTTCGAGAGCAGCCTTGTGAAGCAGGGCGCAGAATTAGTCTATGCCAAGCGTTTTGCCGACCACCATCGCTTCACGCAGCAGGAGGTCATCAACGCCATTAACCGGGCCAAGAAGCGCCAGGCCGAAATCATGATCACCACACAGAAGGATGCCGTGCGCTTTCCGAAGTTAGACCGCCGCGATCTACCTATCTACTTCATGCGCGTGGAAATTAAAATTCTCGCGGGTGCCAAAGACTTCCAAGACTGCGTGCGGCAGATTTGTTTCAAGTGATGGATACATTTCTTAGCCTCGCTGCCCGGCTCATCATCGCTTGCATACAAGCCCTGCCTCTAGGAGCTGTGGCTCGCCTTGGTCGAACCTTTGGTGCGGCGGCGTATCTGCTGGACGGACGGCATCGCGGCGTAGCGCAGCGCAACATCGCGGCTTGCTTTCCGGAGAAATCCGCCGCCGAGGTACGGGCGCTTTCGAAGGAAAACTTTAAGCGGATCGGAGAGAGCTTCGCCAGCGCAGTTAAGACGGCAAGCTTTGATGCCGACGGCATCCGCGCGGTAACGGAGTTCGTGGGCGCGGAGAAATTTCCCAAGGCGGAACCCGGGACAAAGCCTCGTAGCGTCGTATGCGCGGTCGGGCACTTCGCGAACTTCGAACTGCTCGGCCGATCAGCTCTCTGGCTAACGGGCTATCAAATCGCAACCACGTATCGCGGTCTGAAGCAGGAGGGGCTGACGCGCGTAATGCAGGAATTAAGAGAAATGTCCGGCTGTTTGTTTTTCGAGCGGCGCAAGGACACCGACGCGCTCAAGGCCGCGATGAACCAGCCGGGCATGGCGCTCGGCCTCTTCACTGATCAGCACGCCGGCGACCGCGGTGTGCGCCTCCCGTTCTTTGGCCGCGACTGCTCCACCAGCGTCGCGCCGGGCGTGCTTGCGCAGCGCTACGGCTGCCCGCTTTACACCATAATTTGCTATCGAATCGCTCCGGGCCGCTGGCGCATTGAGGTAGGCGATGAGATACCTACGCACGCAATTGGCCAGCCGCGTTCGCCCGAAGACATAGCTCGTGACGTAAACTGTGCATTCGAGGCCGCCATTCGCCGTGACCCGGCTAACTGGTTCTGGGTGCATAACCGTTGGAAGGAGGGCAAGTGGCGCAAGGTAAGGGCGGAGGAAGAGCAGGATTAAGTTTGCGATTACGAGCCAAAGTTAGATCCGCCACCAACCGTGCTTCCCCTGCTGCTTGCGCTTAATCATAATCCTACTCTAAATCCTCCCTGCACTGCTCGATCGCGTGACTGCGTCACCCTTAACATCAGCCACTCCCCGCCGCCTGCTGGTGCGCGGCGTCAACTGGATTGGGGACGCTGTGATGACCACACCCGCGCTAATGCGCCTGCGCGAGGCACTGCCGAACACGCATATCACGTTGTTAACCCACGAAAAGTTAACCGGAATTTGGCAGAGCCACCCAGCTCTGGATGAAGTTATGGCGTTCAATACACGGGAAGGCGTGTTTAGCATCGCGCGGCGCCTGCGGGAGGCGCACTTCGACACTGCGCTCTTACTGCCCAACTCAATCCGCACCGGATTGGAGGCGCGCTTAGCGGGGATTCCCCGTCGGGTTGGCTACGCGGGGAGTGGGCGTAACTGGTTGCTCACAGATGCGGTGGCTTGGCGCACGAACGTACTCAGAATGCGGAAACGAACGGCCAAGGAGGTGCGGCGGATAATAGCGGAAACGAACAAGAGAGCAATCGCAGGTTCGCCGCCAGCCAAGGAGCAAAATGGTCGCGGGAGCGAGGAATGCGCACCACCACAAGCGAGTCACCATGTCTTCCACTATCTCCATCTAGCAACCGTGCTGGGGGCCAAGCCTGAGCCACTTGCTCCGCTGATCGCTGTGACGGACGCCGAAGTGACGACTGTAAAGGCGAAGTTCGGTTTGCCGAGCGGCATACTCATCGGGCTAAACGCGGGCGCGGAATACGGTCCGGCCAAACGCTGGCCCGCTGAAAGATTTATTGCGGCCATGAAGGAACTCCAAGCGCGGTTAAACTGCGCTTTCGTGATCTACGGCGGCCCGGCGGACAACGCGCTTGCCACCGAGATGGTTGCCGCCTTGCCTCAGCCAACCAGCATGCAAAATTCGGCATCAAGCATCGTGACCAACCTTGCAGGCCGCACTTCCCTCCGCGAACTGTGCGCCGCGCTGCGCGCCTGTCGCGTTGTGCTCACCAACGACACCGGCCCAATGCATCTGGCTGCTGCCGCAGGCGCACGCGTAGTTGCCCTGTTTGGCAGCACGTCAAAAGAGTTGACTGCACCTGGCCTGCCCGGCAATGCACGGCACGTCATTCTGCGCGGCGAAGCGGCCTGCGCACCCTGTTTTCTGCGCGAGTGTCCCGTGGATTTTCGCTGCATGAAGAGCATTACTGTGGACGATGTGGTCGCCGCCGTCCAACGAGCTGCTCAAGCCTAAACGCATTGTCCTGTCAGGCCCGCGCCCACGCGAGGATGCGCTTGTGCGCGGCAGTGAAGGGAAGTTGATGCAATTCCTCAAGCGAGCGCCAATGAAGCTTGCGGGCCGAGTGCGGCAGCCGCTTGGGTATGACCCGGAAGACGCGCTGTGTGATGCGATACCGGGTGATGGAGTGAGTGACTTCGCCGCACGGTTGGCAACGGGAAGTGATTTGTAGAAGCTGCTTAAGACAAACCGCCGGCGAACTGTCCCAGCTCGCAATTTCCAGGTTTGGAAATTCCCACAGGCCGGCGTTGACCGCTCCGACAGGACGCTGGGCAACGAGAAGCTTTCCGGCATGCTCAACAACAAACGAATAAAACTTACGACGCGTCGCAACAACACGCGGGGCGATATTCGGCAATTCTGCGATGCGGTTCTCACGGTGTGCGGCGCAATGCGTTCGCACTGGGCAACGCGGACACTGCGGGTTTGCCGGTGTGCAGACAGTCGCGCCAAGTTCCATGAGGGATTGGTTCAGGGCCGAGTGGGGACCAGAGAAAATAAGTGAGGACCGTTTTTTTATTAGTGCGGAGTGCAATCGTGCGCTTTCAACCAGTCGTCCTGCGAGTTGCCACAGGCCTTCGTTAGTCGCTTTCTCACGCGGATTTTCGGCAATGGCGAAGAGGCGGGTTAGGACGCGCATGACGTTGCCGTCCAGAATGGGGGCGGGTTGGTTGAAGGCGATACTGGCAATCGCGCCCGCCGTATAACGGCCCACGCCGGGAAGTTTTAGTAGAGCGGCGAGGTCACGCGGAAAAATGCCAGCGTGAACTCGGAGGACGTGCTGCGCAGCTCTCTGGAGATTACGGACGCGCGTGTAGTAACCGAGTCCCTCCCAGAGCTTCAGCAGCCGTTGCTCGTGCGCGCCGGCGAGCGCGACCAAGTCAGGCAGTTCGCGCAGCCAGCGTTCCCAGTAAGGGATAACGGTTTTCACCTGCGTTTGCTGGAGCATAATTTCACTTACCCAAATCGCGTAAGGGTCGAGTGTTCGACGCCAAGGCAGGTCACGAGCGGCGTTGACGAACCAGGCTAGCAACGAGGGAACCAAAGAAGGCGGAAGATCAAATGCGGAATGCGGAAATACAGAAAAAACATGGGGCCCCGGGTGTTTGGCAGCCCGAACCTTGAGTTTTGACCTTAACTTGCGCGGCACACCGCGCAGTTTGCACTCGAAACCTGAAACGCCAAACCCGAAACTCAGCCCGTGAAACCGCTAACGATGCACACGTGCAAACTCGACGCTGCGCAGGCTGCGAAGTTGGAAGCCTATCTTCGCGAGCATGGCTTCAAGTCGCGCACGGTGCCGTACGCACGGTTCGCAGGGGAGCAAGACAAGCTCAACATTGTGTTTTATGAAAGCGGCAAGCTTGTCGTGCAGGGCAAGGGAACGCAGGAGTTTGTCGAGTTCGTGCTGGAACCGGAGATTCTGCAGCGCGCGGAGCTGGGCTATGAGGAAGTTTTGCATCCGGAAATGCTCGTCCCACGTATCGGCGTGGATGAGTCGGGCAAAGGTGATTTCTTTGGGCCATTGTGCGTGGCGGCGGTTTATGTGAATGACACGGTTATCCGCGCATGGCAGGACGCCGGCATCCAAGACTCAAAGAACATCGGCAGTGATCGGCGCATCGCGGAGCTGGCCAAGTTGATTCGTGGGACACCGGGCTGCCACAGCGAGGTGCTGGTGCTGGGCGGAACGAATTACAACCAGCGTTACCGCGAGGAGCGCAGCCTAAACCCGCTGCTTGCGAAGGGTCACGTCAGTTCCATTCTCGCCGTGCTCGCGCCCGCACACCATTTGAACCCGCCGCCAGAGCACGCGATCATTGACCAGTTCGCCGCGACAGAAACGACAGTGGCGCGCGCGGCGAAGGCGCGCGGCTTGAAGCTGAAAGTTGTTCAACGGCACAAAGCAGAGACCGACCTCGCGGTGGCGGCAGCGTCCATCTTGGCGCGGCATGAATTCGTCACGCGGCTGGCGGAAATGGGAAAGGAATTGGGCCAAGAGCTGCCGAAGGGCGCGTCCGCCGCTGTGGATGCAGTGGCGAAACAGATCGTCGCGCAGCACGGCGTTGCAGCACTGGCGCGCGTGGCGAAAATGCACTTTCGTACTGCCCTGCGCGCACAGGGCCTGCCGGAGCCCCCTAAGGTCATGTGGCGGCAGAAGTAATTTTTCGCCCTGTGATGAGTTTCCGATTTACACCGGAGACTTTGCGGCTATTGTCAAAACCCGCTACACGCTATGAAAAAAATCGAGGCCATCATCAAACCCTTTAAGCTGGACGACGTGAAAGAGGCATTGACCAGCATCGGCGTCGAGGGCATGACCGTAGTGGAGGTGAAGGGGTTTGGCCGCCAAAAGGGGCACACGGAAATTTACCGCGGCAGCGAATACACGGTGGACTTCCTGCCAAAACTCAAGCTGGAGATCGTCGTGTCTGACGCCAACACCCCCAATGCGGTCAAGGCCATCGTCAGCGCCGCGAGGACCGGCAAGATCGGTGATGGTAAGGTCTTCATTAGCACCATCGAGACGGTCATGCGCATTCGCACCCAAGAAACAGGCGACATGGCGGTTTGAGCCGCAGATTTTTTGCAAGCCAGCACGCCGGCGAGCGTCCCCACTGACAAAAAATACCAAAAATCCCCCAATTTAACGGGTAAATCCACCTGTGAACAACCTGCGAACAAGAGCCGATACATTGTCCTTCCCTCTGTGGAAGCGGTGGCTTACAAGAAATCGCAGTCAATGCTCTTCCAGCGGTAAGCTCTTAGAGGAAGGTTTTTCCTCTGAAACTGGAAGAAATATTCTCTAAGTAACTGATATATAACTTGTTATATCGTATTCAACTAAGTAATCACAATCCAAGTGGACCGCTCCCGCCAACTACCCCCGCCGCCCGAGAAATGCATGAAAACACACGCTTTTATTGGTGTTTTCTGCCTGTAACGGAGCAGCGTGAATAAGCTGGATGGAATCGGCCTTTTGCGAAAGCCCCCGCAAATGCAGCCCAACCCCGATAAAACCTGGTCCGCCGCGCAAGAAAACCTGCGCACTCTCCTCAACCCCGAGATTTATCAGCTCTGGTTCGCCCCGTTGCGCGCTGTCGCGATGGACGCCAGCTCTTTCACGCTCGAAGTCGCTGACGACTTTTGCGAAGTGTGGCTTAAAGACAATTACTTTGGCCTACTACGCGACGTGATTGCCACCGCGACCGGCAAGCAACTCGATGTGCGCTTCCGCGTGGCAAAGCACGCGCCGACCACGGCCGCTGCGCCAAACAAAGGCAAAACCTCCGAACCGGCCGCCCCGACCGCCCCCGTACGCAGCCCGGGCCACCCAGCCGCCGAGGCCGAACCCAGCTTCAACCCGCGCAACACCTTCGACACCTTCGTCGTAGGCAACAACCAGTTTGCACACTCGGCGGCGCTGGCCGTCGCGCAGGCGCCCGGCAAGTCTTACAACCCGCTATTCCTTTATGGTGGCGTAGGCTTGGGCAAGACGCACCTGCTCCATGCCGTCGGCCACCATGTCAACGCGCACAAGAGGGGCGCGCGGATCGCCTACGTCACCACGGAAAAGTTCACCAACGAATTCATCGCTGCGTTGCAAGACAACTCGCTGGCACGCTTCCGCAAGAAATACCGGCAGACCGACCTGCTGCTGATTGACGACGTGCAATTCCTCGCCGGCAAGGAGCGCATTCAGGAAGAGTTCTTCCACACCTTCAACGCCCTGCACGAGGGACATAAGCAAATCGTCCTGACCTGCGACCGGCCCGCCAATGAGATTCAAGGGCTGGAACAGCGGCTCGTCTCGCGCTTCGAGTGGGGGCTGGTCACAGACCTGCAACCGCCAGACGTTGAAACCCGTATCGCAATTCTCCGTAAACGCGCAGCGGCCATGGGCAGCACGCTGCCGGATGACATCGCCGACTTCCTTGCAAACCGTATCCGCACAAACATACGTCGGCTCGAGGGTGCGCTAATCCGCATTGTTTCCTACGCCGCGCTCACGGGCAAACCGATGAGCATCGAGACGGCAGAAAACCTTCTACGCGACGTCCTGCATGAAGAAAGTCGCTTCACCTTGACCATCGAAGTCATTCAAAAGCGCGTGGCCGAGCATTTTGACCTGCGCTTGGCTGACATGACCAGCAAACGCCGGCCGGAAAACATCGCCTTCCCCCGCCAGATCGCCATGTTCTTGGCGCGGCAGATGACCGAGAGTAGCCTTAACACCATCGGCGAGGCCTTTGGCGGCCGCGACCACGGCACCGTGTTACACGCCTGCCGCCTCGTGAAGGATCGCATGGAGGTGGATTCCGGCGTGCGCCAGACGGTGATGCTACTGGAAAAGAAGCTACGCCGCTGATGGCAGCGGCGCGGGTTAGATTTTTCCTTTTCGGAAGGGCGGTTTCAAGCTATGAAGGTGTTTGTTGCCGTGAGCAGACCTCTGTCTACGCAGGCCCAGGTCGTTTCAGCATCCCATGATTGACACCAAAATCGCCTGCCAATGTGGCAACCGATTCAAGTTCGACATGGACTTGGTCAACGGCCGCGCTCCGGACGGCATGGTTTGCCCATCCTGCGGCGCGCCGGTTACGCCTGCGTGCAACGCGCTGGTGGACTTCCTCGTGGGTAAAGTACCCCCGTCCCTCGGCACCGGCTCGCGCCCGCTTAAGGAAATCCGCGTCGTCTGCGCCTGTGGCGCGCGCTACAAGTTTGACCTCGAACTGTCGGAGCAGGAAATGCCCGCCCCTGTAACGTGTCCCGGTTGCCAAGCGGACCTCACGGCGACTGCCAACTCGGAAATCCGCAGTTACGTCACCAAGCGCTCACTCATTGCGGAGACGCCGGCCGCACCAGCCGTTGCGGATGCCGTGCCTGCGCCTGCGCCCGCGGCGTCACCAGCGATCTTGCCAGAACCATCCCCCGTCGCGGCTTCGACCACGCCGACGCCTCTGGCCCCAGCCGCCGCCCTGCCAGTGCTGCCACCTTCGCTCGTCACCCCGGCCGCCATTGCCCCTGACTCGCCGCCTGCAGCATCCCTTGACTCGCCGCCTGCAGCCGCCGCAACACCCGACCCTAAACCGTCGCTCGACGCCACTGCAGCATCCACAACCCCGCCCACGCCCGCCACTCCCGCACCTACGGACGCAATCGCCAAACCAATTGAGGATCTCTTCAGCCAGGCCCGTGCCGTCTCTGTTGCTATGGAGGGCGCAATCGCCAAACCAATTGAGGATCCTTTTGGCCCAGCCCCGGAGGCAAAAACTTCTGGACCCAAGCTCAAGCCGCTCGAAGTTCCCCGTCCCAATCGTCCGCCGCCAGGCAGCCGTCCGGCCACACCGCCTGCAGGCAACAAGCCTGCCGTGCCCGTCGCCTCCGCTGCCTCCGCCGCTCCCGGCGCAAGGCCTGGCACCGGCAAACCCGGCATTAGGACCATCGCCAAGCCCGCAACCAAGACCGCTTCACGCGAGCCAAACTTCACCGTCGGCGTCGGCGGCGCGGTCGGCGGTGCGGTCATTGGCGCGGTTATCTGGTTCGTCCTGTTGAAAGCCACGCCGATGACCGCAGGTTGGATGGCGGTGGTAGTCGGCCTGCTTTCGGGCGGAAGCGCGCGGCTGCTGGGCCGAGGCGGCTCGCCCAAACTCAGCATTATTTCCTGTGTCAGCTCTGCGGTGGCCATCGGGCTAATGATCTGGATAGGCATGCTGCGCTTTTCCGATCGGCAGGCTGAGAAGGGGCTTGAACCACAATACCAACAGTTCGTGGCTGACGCCAAGCTAGCGATTGCAGCCGATGACAATCAACTCCGGGCCTACATTGCCCGAACGCGCCCGAGCGCCGATCTGGACGGCAACCTCATCACGCAGGCAGACATCCAAAAGTTCCGGGCTACCGAACTGCCCAAACTTAAGGAACGCGCCACCGGCTCCGCGGCGGACAAGGCTAAGTTTTTCTCCGAGCGGATTGCCGCTTATCGCGACGCGCAGGCGTGGGACGAGGTCTGGCAAGAGACGTTTGGCATCTTCGGCCTGCTGCTGGCGCTCGTAGGCATTATTGTCCCAGCCAAGCTGGCAGGCTAATGAAGCCCTGCTTTAGCCCATAGCATGCGGCGCGGTAACCTTAATTGAGTCATTGAATTTTCCCAACCATCTCATTGGGCAGGCAATTTTTATCCGCACTGGCGTGCCGGATTACGATGAAGTGGCCCGGCCTTTTCAGACCCTGGAAGAAATGGTGAAGCTCTGCTCTGAACCGCTCGCCGGCCTAACTTTAGAACGCGTGATCATTTACTCCATGCGTGAAGGCCAGCCTTGCGCACTAACGCTGGGGTTTATCTCGGCCAGCAAAAGCGTTCGACCCAACAGCCTCAATTTTAACTTTAAAGACTAAAGGGTGACCAACCCGTTCTCAAAGTGCGATGTCGGTGAAAATCCGCGTCTGCGTTCGGTCCTTAAGCACTCTTGCCAGCGGGGTTCGGCCCGGTGACGCGAGCGACTGCCGTAGAGCCGCCTCTTTGCCCGCGCCGGAAGCCAGCACCCACACTTGACGCGCGGCAGCAATTGCCGGGTAACCCAGTGTGATGCGGCGCGGCGGCGGCTTGCTGGCAGTGACGGCTCGATAGACGACGGGGGAGGAGAGCGCATCTTCAGCCTCGCCAGGGAAAAGCGAAGCGACGTGGCCGTCCTCACCCATGCCCAGCAAAACCAAGTCGAGTACCGGCTGGCCTGCTGCGTTGAGCGACGCGAAGCGGCACAACTCTGTCTGAGCTTCGCGCGCTGCGTGCTCGGGATCGTCCTCGCCTCGAATGCGATGTATGTTTTGGGGCTGCAGGCCTAGCGGCATGAAGAGCGATTCTGCCGCGCTGCGATAGTTGCTCTCTGCGTGATCTGGCGGAACGCACCGCTCATCTGCCCAGAAAAAGTGGACATGTGCGAGTGACTGTTTTCGCGTAAGGGCAATTCGGAGAACGCCGCTGAAGAAGTCTTTGGCAATGCGCCCGCCAGAAACTGCTACGTTTATGGGCACGGGGGAGGAAGCCGCCCATGCTACCATTTCGGCCGCGCCTTGCTCCGCCAAGGCGGTCGGGTTGGCACACTGCTTCAACTCCCAGTTGGACATTGGCGGAGAAAATTGGCGATTGCGCTGCGCGTCACTTCGCCGGCTGCGGGTCGCGCCAAGTGTGGCCGGAGGCGGCAATCAAGTCCTCCGCCGCCACCGGCCCCCAACTGCCGGCGGAATAAAATTCGCGGTTCGTCAGCGGTTTGTCGCTCCAGCCTTTGCGGATCGGATCCACGATGCCCCATGCTGTCTCGACCTCATCGCGACGGATGAACAACGTCGCATCACCGGCGATAGCCTCCAGCAACAATCGCTCGTAAGCTTCCGGCGTGTAGGCGCCAAACTCCGAGTCGTAACTGAAGTTCATCCGCACCGGGCGCACTTGGAGGTTCGCGCCCGGCACCTTGCCGTTAAACCGCAAGTAAATGCCCTCATTGGGCTGAAGCCGCAGCGTGATTGAGTTGGGATCGAGTTTCAGCCCGCCCTTCGCTGCAAAGAGCACGTTCGGCGTGGGCTTGAACTGGATCCGCACCTCGCTCGCAGAGAGCGGCATGGACTTGCCCGTACGCAAGAAGAACGGCACGCCGCTCCAGCGCCAATTATCGATGAAAAGCTTCAACGCGAGGTAGGTCTCGACGTTTGAATCTGTCTTAACTTTTTCCTCCTGCCGGTAGCCGTTGCGCAGCTTGCCATCTACCATGCCAGCAAAGTATTGCCCGCGCACTACCTGCTTATCTACGTCCCGCACGGGACGGATAGACTTAAGCAACTTCACTTTCTCGTCACGCACGGCCTCGGCCTCAAGAGACACCGGCGGCTCCATTGCGATGAGCGAAAGAACCTGTAGCAAGTGGTTTTGCACCATGTCGCGCATCGCGCCCGACTCCTCGTAATAGCCGCCGCGCCCGCCCACACCGACCTTCTCGGAAACTGTGATTTGAACGTGATCCACGGACGTGCGGTTCCAAAGCTGCTCGAAGATGGCGTTCGAGAAGCGAAACATCAGGATGTTTTGTACCGTCTCCTTGCCGAGGTAGTGGTCAATTCGGAAAATTTGTTTTTCGTGCGCGAACCGTGTGAGTTCGTTGTTCAGCTTGAGGGCGGAGGGCAAATCCGTGCCGAAAGGTTTCTCCACCACCACACGCTGCCACTCGCCCGGCGTCTCGACGCGTTTGAGGAGGTTCGCGCCGCACAACTGCTCCACCACCGCGCCAAACTGACTGGGTGAAATGGCGAGGTAAAATAGCAAGTTATTCCGTAACTCCGGCACACCAAAGGAGGTGAGTTTACCCGCAAGCCGTGCGTAGGCAGCGGGGTCGGTCAAGTCGCCCTGGCAATAGGAAACGTTGGCCGCGAACTCCGACCAAACCTTTTCATCCACCGACTTTGAGCGGCTAAATTGCGCCACGCCCGCCTTCAACTCCTCACGCCAGACTGCATCGTCTTTCTCACGACGTGCGAAGCCAATGATGCGCACGGGGCTAGGCAGCGCCTTTTCAACCGCAAGGTGGTAAAGCGCGGGAATGAGCTTGCGAATGGTGAGGTCGCCACTCGCGCCAAAGATGACAATCGTGCATGGCGACACAGCTTTGCGCCCGTCATCGAGGCGACACGCCATTAATTCGTCGAGTTGGTTGAGGTCATCCATACGGTGGGACAGTGAAGTTTTACGTCTGAAGTTCAAAGGCAAAAGTCGTTCTCGGCGGCTAACTTTGCGCTTTGAACCTTAAACAAGGAACCTCACCTTCTCCGAATGGAACTTTCGGGTAAAGCCGCCATCGTCACCGGCTCCTCGCGCGGCGTGGGCCGTGCCACTGCAGTTGCACTCGCCCGCCGCGGCTGCGGCGTGCTTATTAACTACAACACCTCGCGCACCGAGGCAGAGGCCACCGCCGCAGCTGTGCGCGAACTCGGCGGCCGGGCTGTCTGCTTCGCTGGCGATGTGGCCGATGATGCGGTGTGCCGCGCGATGATTAATACGGCGGTACGCGAGTTCGGCCGCCTCGACGTGCTGGTGAACAACGCCGGCACCACGCGCTTCATTAACTTTCCCGATCTTGAAGCCGTCACCGAGGACGATTGGACCCGGATTTTCGCCGTGAACCTGAAAGGCCCGTTTCAGTGCGCCCGCGCCGCGCGCCCGCACCTGGAACGTCACGGCGCCGGCGTCATCGTCAATGTCGCCAGCGTCGCGGGAATCACCGGCGCGGGCAGCAGCATCCCTTATTGCGCGTCCAAGGCGGCAGTCATCAACCTCACCATCGCGCTCGCCCGCACCCTGGGCCCCGCTATTCGGGTCAACGCCGTTGCGCCCGGCTTCATTGATGGCGAGTGGCTTCGTAAAGGCTTGGGCGACGACTTTGAATCCGCCAAGGAAACCAAAGCCCAGCACGCCGTCCTCGGTAAGGTTTGCCAGCCCCAAGACATTGCCGATGCCATCCTCGCGCTCATCACCGCTGACCTGGTCACCGGGCACACAATGGTCGTAGATGCTGGCCATACCATCGGCCCGCGACTAAATCACGGGATCAAGTGACCACGCGAGGTCATCGGCCTGCCAAATGCCGCCAAGCGAACCCAAGCCGTGATTTTCCCGCACGCTAGTAAGGCTGACGGCCGCAGGCTTAATCTTCCTAAACCTGCGTAAATTTGAGCGCGGGCAATTGGGTTTTCTCGAGCCGTAAAACCTGATGGAAAGCCGGACTCTTCCTTAGAGTTTCGCCATGCCCCGCCGCTTCTACCGCATCATCGAGCGGTAAGCCCGCCGCGCAACTGCGCGTACTAGATTTGCCCGCTGCTAGTCCGGTCATTATGACTTCGGAAGTTTAGCCGCATGTCCTTTGATGA
>Ga0194132_10000613_pt1 | contig 72650 bp, 57 predicted proteins | sample TA2KigOf80mmetaG_FD_148612 | JGI IMG/M metagenome (GOLD analysis project Ga0194132, IMG submission 148612) | Freshwater microbial communities from Lake Tanganyika, Tanzania - TA2015054 Kigoma Offshore 80m | ecosystem: Environmental > Aquatic > Freshwater > Lake | place: Tanzania: Lake...
GCCTCCGCCGGGCTCGACGCCGGTGCCAGGCACGGTGGTTGTTCCCACAGCGCCACCTGCGGCGCCGCCAGCGTCTCCGGCACCGCCACCGCCTGCCGAGCCGACGGCCGCGCCGCCCCTCGTCGCGCCGCAACCGAGTCCGGTGCCTCAAGGCGCGCAGCCGGTGCCACCGGGTGCCCCGCCCGTGACAACGTCAGGGCTCGGTCAGGCGCTGGTGTCCGTCACCCCTCCTCCCGCGCCACTCCGTGTTGGGGGCGGACCGTACACGGTGCCCATCTCGATCAGCAACGTTGCGCGGCTCACGACGATCACCATCACATTGACGTTCGATCCCGCGATCCTGCGCGTGCGAACGGTTCAAGAGGGCAGCTTCCTGCGATCAGGCGGCGCCAGCGCGACGTTCACGAACCAGGTGAGTCCTGGCCGGGTCGACATCACGATCACGCGTTCGGCCGACGCCACTGGCGCATCAGGAAGTGGCTTACTCGGCGCCATCTTGTTCGAGCCGGTGGCTGCCGGTATATCCAGCCTGAGCCTGAGCGGAGCCGCCACGGGCTCTGGAGGAGCGCCGATGGGGATGCAGTTCCGTCCAGCCACGGTGACCGTTCAGCCATGAGGCTTCGCTTCGGCTACAGCTCGTGCGTGCTTCGCAGGCTGCGCCCGGCGACAGGGTATACCTTCGTCGAGCTTCTGGTCGTCTCGGCGATCATCATCATCTTGGCGTCGGCGGCGATGCCGCTCGCAAAGGTTACCGCGCGGCGGCAGCGCGAAGCGGAGCTGCGTCACGCGCTTCGCGAGATGCGGACGGCGATCGACAAGTACAAAGATGCGGCCGATCTCGGGAAGATTGGATCCCTCGAGATCAAGGCCGGCAGCGAAGGGTATCCGGCGACGCTCGAAACGCTGGTCGAAGGGGTGGCCGCCGCCAACGACGCGACCGGCCGCAAACTGAAGTTCCTGCGCCGCATCCCGACGGATCCGATGACCCGCAGCACCGAGTGGGGGATGCGCGCGTATCAGGACGATCCCGATTCGAGCCGCTGGGGTGGGCAAAACGTGTTCGATGTCTACAGCAAGTTCGACGGCACCGCCCTCGACGGGTCCAAGTACAAGGACTGGTAGGACCACTTGGCGTGTAGGACAGCAGGATTGGGCGGTGCGCGCGGCGCGGCCGCCAGGGAGCGGCACGGAGCGAAGGGGCCCCGTGAGCGGCCGAGCCCGGAGTCTGGGGTGGAGCCCCAGGGTGAGTGGGACCTGGTATCGAGGTCATGAGCGCAGGTCAGAGGATGACAGCGCGGCTGTCGGCGGTGATGGGTCGGCGGTACTCCGGGGTATGCGATCGGCGGCGCCCTCATGCGACCGTCGAGCGGTGGTTCCCTGCGAAAACGATCCAGGCCGGCTTCTCGCTTATCGAGCTCATGGTCGTCATGTCGCTCATCATCACGTTGGCGACGATGGGCCTGGTGCAGTACCGACAGAGCGTGATTCGTTCGAAGGAAGCCGTGCTGAAGGAAGACCTGTTCCGGATGCGCGACGCTCTCGATCAGTACTACGCTGACAAGAACCAGTATCCGGCGACCCTCGAGGCGCTCGTGAGCGACGGCTATCTGCGTGCGCTTCCCAAGGATCCCTTCACCGACTCCGACACGACCTGGCAAACGGTGCCGGCCGAGCCCGACCCCGCCAATCTGAGCGCGGAGCCTGGCGTGTACGATGTCAAGAGCGGGTCCGAGCTCATGGCTCTCGACGGCTCGAAATACTCGGACTGGTAGGCGTGGCTGCTCCTGGCTCGCGAGCACTCCTGGGTGGATCTCGCGTCCCGCGCGGGGTCTGACTTCTCAACAACGGCATCTGTCTTTCTCGCCGCCGCCAGCGCGTGGGTCGGGGCGACCTTCGGTGAGGGTCTCGAGTCGAGTAACCGCAGACGGACGCCGCCCCCGGCCGCGCCTTCCGTGAGCTGCCGTTTTCCGCTTACCGCTCGAAACGCGGCGGATCGTCATGGTCCTCGCGCAGAGTCATCCCGCAATCTCACCGGATCCGGTCCTGACGTAGAGTGATCTCGTCCATGGACGAGTCGGCGGTAGTACGCCTGTTGATTGCGGCGCTCGGTGGCGCCGCCGTGGGCCTGGAACGACAGTGGTCGGGACACGCGTCGGGTCCCGAGGCACGATTCGGCGGCGTGCGGACGCTCACGCTGCTCGGTGCGGTCGGCGGGTTCGCCGGGTGGTTGTGGGTGACGGGTATCACGGCCCCTGCGGCGCTGCTCTTCGCAGGTGGCGTCGCCATCGTCGCCGCCTCGTATGTCGTCGGCAGCCGGCGCGACATCGATGCCACGACCGAAGTGGCGGCCCTTGTGGTTCTCGCAGCCGGTGTCCTGGCGGGCATCGGCTCTCTCCGCCTGGCGAGCGGCGCCATCGCCATCACGACGCTGCTCCTCGTCGAGAAGTCGAAGCTCCACGCGCTCGTTCAGCGCATCGACGATGTCGGATTGCGGTCGGGCGTGCGGTTCGCCGTCATGGCGCTCGTCGTGCTGCCGCTGCTGCCGGAAGGCCCGTACGGCCCGTTTGGCGGCATCCGTCCGCGGGCGCTCTGGGCGATCGTGCTGCTCTTTTCAGGTCTGAGCTTTGCGGGGTACATCGCGCGCAGCATCGTGGGGCCGAGCCACGGGTATCTGGCGACGGGGCTCATCGGTGGCATGGTTTCGTCGACGAACGCGACGTTCGTGTTCGCTCGTGCGAGTCGGACCGACCACAGCGCGCACCGCGCGCTTGTGCTTGGCGCCGTGGCCGCCAATGCGATGCTCTATCCACGAGTACTCGTCGCAACCGCTGTGCTCAACACGGCGGTCGCGCCGCTGCTGGCGACGTATCTGGCGTGGCCTGCCCTCGTAGGATGGCTGGGCGTGCTGCTTGGCAGTCGCTCCCAGACCTCGGGTGCGCCCGAGGTCGCGAAGACGAACCCGCTGCAGCTTGGCGGGGCGCTGCAGATGGCTGCGCTCTTTCAGGTCGTGCTGATGGCGGTGGCCGCTGCGCGAGCGCGGTGGGGGACGACAGGCGTCCTGACATCGGCGGGCCTGCTCGGGCTGACCGACGTAGACGCCCTGACAGTGTCGATGGCGAGGGACGTTGCTTCGTCGGTCTCGGCGTCCGCAGCTGCAACAGCGATAGCGGTCGGGGTGCTCGCCAACACGGCGATGAAGTTGGGCATCGCGCTCGTCGTCGGCCGCGACGGCTTCCGGCTCAGGGCTGCTGCAGCGCTCGGTCTGATGTTCCTAGCGCTTGCCGTGCCGCTCTTGATGTGGGGCTAGAACGAAGCGGCGAGACAAAGACGAATCCGCGACCCTTGAGCGCCGCATCTCATGACCACAGTCGAAGCCCGCGCAACGCCACGAAGGCGGCAACAACGCCGAGCTGACGCCTGCGGCCACACCACGCCACCTGCCGTCGCACGCCGCATAGGTCAAATGTGGGAACGCCGATCTGAGAACTCCGGAATGTAGCCTGCGCAATCCAGAGATTCAGAACGTAGCAACCCCAGAATTGCAGCACCGCGGGTGCAGGGTTGGAGCGCGGGCAGTCTGAATGTGGCCGCAGGCTTTAGCCCTGCGAGCGCAGACTTCACGGAGCGGTGTCGCCGTGCGTCCCGAACGCCGGCGCGATCACTACCACGCGGAGGTCTTCGCCACCTGCAGGCCCTCAACCTCAAAGTCGGACGCGCCTGGGCCCTCAAGGAAGCGCTACGGACGCTGTGGAGCTTTCGGCAGAGTGCCGCGGTCACGCGCTTCTTCCCCCAGTGGTACGGCTGGGCCATTCGATCGCGGCGCGCCCCGGTCTACGGTATTGGGACAGCGGTTACGCCAGTCGTCGTTTGGCCCGTCGTCGTCGTCACCGTGACACGAACGGTGAAGGTCCCAGCAGCGTTGTACGTCTGGACGGTCGTGTTCGCGGTCGTCGTCTGCGACGCGCCGTTCCCAAAATCCCAGAAGTAGGAGGTCACGGTCGCGGTTGCCGGTGTGACTGTGGCTGTGAAGCTGACGGTTACGCTCGGCAGGGCCCCCGATTTCGTAAACCCGATGGTGGCGCCGAGTGGCGGTTGCGGCAATACGACGACAACGGTGGACGCCGACGTCCGCTCGCCGAGCGTGTCAGTCAACGTCACGGTTACCGTGTAGCTCTGAATACTCGTGTTGTTGTAGACGTGCTGCACGCTGGTCGTCCCGGTCGCTGCGCCAAGCGGCCGGACCGTGCCATCGCCGAAGTCGATGGACATGTCCCGAATTTGAGCTGTGCTGCCCGCCGGAATTGTCGCCGTCACCGTAAAGACGATCGGCGTTCCGGCGGTAGACTGACCCGCGGTTGCGGGCGTTACCGACAGGGTGGGCGTTGGATTGACCTTGATGGACACCGTCGCAGACGTCGCACTCGAACCGCCACCGCCGGCAGCACCACCGGCTCCGCCGCCCGTGCTTCCGCCTCCACTTCCAGACCCGATCCCGGCACTAGCCGTCACGGTGGCATCGACCGAGGTGCTCAACGACGTCACCGCGACACCGGCGGCATCGGTGATGACGGAGGTCGCTGCAAGCGTTCCGGCCGTTGTGGTAAAGATGACGGGAATAGAACCCAGGGGATTGCCGTTGATGTCGGTAACGGCGGCGGTGAGCGTCGTGCTACCCCCTCGGGACGACACAGTTGCAGGGCTCGCACCCAAGACCACCCTGCCCACAGCCGCTGCGCCGACCGCGATTCTGAGAGAACGATCTCCCGTGTTGGTGCCCCCTGCCCCCCCGGTGCCGCCGCTCGAACTGGAGCCGTTCGATGTTGTTGCCCCCCCGGAAATCGCACTGATGATTGCGGTGCCGCTCGCCGACCCGGCCTTGAAGGTGACCGTCGCCCGGCCGCTGACGTCGGTACTCGCGTCCACAGGCTCAATCGTGCCCAACGTCGTCGTAAAGCTGACTCTCGTGCCGCTATGGGGTGGTGTTCCAGAGGACTCGAGCACCTGCGCGACAATCGTCGCCGTCCCGTTGATCGGCAAGGCAGTGGTCGCCGAGGTCAACGTGATGGTCGATCCCGTCGGGGCGAGGAGTGGCACCTTCTCACAGCCGATAACTCCCAGCGCGACGATCGGGATAAGGACCACCGCACGGCGGGACATCGCCGCGCGCAACTGGCGAAATGTGCGTGATATCATTGGGACTCTAACATCCTAAGCGGCATGCATTTAGGGGGTCAAGACAAACGTGAAGCCCGGCTGTGCTCTCCCTGCACGGACGCCACCGGGTACGCGATGGTGGCGCTGCTCGTTTCGATGAGCATCATGGCGATCATGTTGTCGGTCGCTATGCCCGTCTGGAAACAGGTGTCACAACGCGAGAAGGAAGCCGAGCTCATCTTCAGAGGCGAGCAATACGCCCGGGCGATTGGCCTATTTCAGCGAAAAGCCGGCCCCGGGACGCTGCCACCCAATTTAGACGTCCTTATCGAGCAACGTTTCCTACGCAAGAAGTACAAAGATCCCATCACGAACGACGAGTTCCGGCCAGTGCTCGCCAGCGAGACCTCGACGACGCCGGGCGGGCGGGGCGCGCCTCCAGGGTCATCGGGTCAGCAGACGGGGGGCAGGGGAGGAGCCACGGCTGGGGGCGGGGCAAGCCGTCCTGGGCAGCCGGCCGCCGGTCAGTCAGGAAGATCGGGTCAGGCGGGCGGCCAAATCGGCCAGCAGGCCTTTGGCGGCATCATCGGAGTGGTCAGCAAGAGCGAGGCGAAGTCCATTCGGCTTTACAACGGCCGGAGTACCTACAACCAGTGGACCTTCACCTACACGCCGCCGCCGCAGGCACCAGGGGAGGGCGGACAAGGACAGCCGGGAGGACCGGTCGGGCCCGGGGGGGGACCCGTGGGTCCGGGCGGGCCTGTCGGTCCTGGCGGGCCTGGTGGTCCCGGCCGTCAGGGGCCGGGCGGTCCATTCGGCCCGAATCCCGGAGGACGCGGCGGCCCGGGAGGCCCTGGTGGCCCAGGTGGGTTCCCCGGCCCGCCCGGCAGTCCCTTCGGCACGTCGCCGTTCCAACCGGCGCAGCCCGGTCCCGGCAGCCCGCCGCCTCCCCGTCGATAACGGTCCGGCCTCCGGTCCGGGTCCTTCGTTCTATACCGCACCGAGGAGGGACAACGAGGGATGGACCGCGGCGCAAGGTCGTGCACCAAGGCCCACAACCCGCGACACGAAGTTCGTACGCCCTCCCTATACGTCCGCTAGCGCGTCGTGCACCGCGCGCCGGACCTCGCGCATCTCCGCGAGCGTGCCGCCGCCACACGCGCGATTGGTCAGCAGGACGTAGTAGCGATCGCGCGGGGGATCGATCCACACCGACGTGCCGGTAAAGCCGACGTGACCGAAGGCCGACGTCGACATCCGCGATCCGCACGACGATGAGGGTAGCATCGTGTCCCAGCCGAGTGCCCGGGAGCTGCCAGGCACTTCCGATCGGCGACGGGCGCGCATCCAGAGGTCGCGGGGGAGAACGGGCTCGAGGGCGGCATGCCCGCGACTGGCCTGCAAGAAGGCACCCGCCCACGCCGAAACCCCGCCGAGATCGCCGAACAGGCCCGCATGACCCGCGACGCCGCCGAGGAGGAAAGCGTAATCGTCGTGCACGTGGCCCACGATCCGAGAGCCGCGCCGTGGGTCGTCGTTCAGCGGCTCCGTTGGCGCGATCGGCTGATCGGAGGATCGCACCGGTCCGAAATCGAACACGCCGCCGGACGCGCGGGCGAGCCCACAGGTAAGCCCCAAGCGCCCGGCCACGGACGCCAAGTGCCTCCTCATGAAGGCCCCGGGACGGACATCGCTTGGTTCGGTGAGCCTGGCTTCGGCAGAGGCCAGGTCTTCCAGCACGAAGCCCAGCAGAATGAAACCGAGGTCGCTGTAGATCGACTGCGTCCTCGGTGTGTACTCGAGCGGCAGCTGACAAATCTCGTGCTCGAGCTCACGCCGTCCGGTGGGGGGGCGATCGAGCAAGCGCGCCGGGAGTCCGGAGGCATGCTCCAGGAGATCGACGATGGTGACCGCGCGACGGTCAGTGGCCCGCCACTCGGGGAGAAGGTTGCGGATCAGCCCGTCCAACCGCAGCGCGCCGCGCGCGACACGGTCGAGGATCAACGTCGTCGTCGCCAGCGGCTTGGTCAGCGATGCCAGGTCGAAGATCGTCTCGAGCGTCGTTGGAGGAGCGTCCTCGTCGAAGGTGAGCCGACCGACGGCATCGTGCCAGATCGGCCCCTGACTGCTACCGAGCTCGACAACCGCGCCTGGAAAGACGCGAGACACCAGGGCCTCGGTCAAGAGGCGACGGGCCCGGTCGGTGCCGGCGTCAGCCAAGGGCGAGCAGCTGCCGAAGGCGCGGCTCGATGTCCTCGCCGATCGCGTCGCGCATCGAATCGTGCGCGCGCCGCAGCCGTGCCACCGCGCGAGGATAGGTGAGCCCGGTCTTCTGCATCACGATGGCGGCCTTGAGGTTCCAATTCGCCTTGCGGAGCAGGCGCATGGCCTCGTCGTACTCGAGGCCGGTCACGATGGTCATGATCCGGACCGCACGGTCGCGGCGCTTCTCCGAACCCGTCTGGACATCCACCATCAGATTGCCGTAGGTCTTCCCGGTGCGGACCATGGCGGCGGTGGTGAGCATGTTGAGCACGAGCTTGGTGGCCGTCCCCGCCTTGAGGCGTGTCGAGCCGGCGATTACTTCGGGGCCGACCGCCGGCGCGATCGTCAGGTCGACGAACGTTTGGAGCTCGGTGCTGGGGTCGCAGGTCACGAAGATCGTCTTCGATCCGGCCCGACGAGCTCTCGTCAACGCCCCGCGCACGAACGGCGTCATGCCGCTTGCTGAGACAGCGATGACCACGTCCCGCTTGGTGGGCTCGATGCGGTTGACCGAGCGCGCCCCGTCCTCGTAGTCGTCTTCGGCGGCTTCGCGCGTATTGCGCAGGAAGGCGCTCTTGCCGCCCGCCATGATCGCAATGACGAGGTCTGGGTCGGTGCCGAAGGTCGGCGGCATCTCCGCCGACTCGAGCACGCCGAGACGCCCGCTGGTACCGGCACCGACGAACACGATGCGTCCTCCGCGACGCAGCGCCTGCGTGACGATGTCGACGCCCACGACAATGCGGTCTTTCTCACGCTGGACGGCCGACAGCATCTTGCGATCTTCGGCGATCATCCCCTCGATGATGTCGGCGGAGGACAGCTTGTCGATCCCCAGTGTCGCGGGGTTGATGCCTTCGGTCGGGAGGGACTGCCACTTTGATCGCTGAGGCATGGGGACGAGCGACCTCGAGTCGGACAAACGGTGAATGCTAGCATAGGCCACAAGCGGACCGATCGCGAACGACGAACCGGCCCGTCGACGAGCCCCCCAGTGCCTGCGCGCGAACCCAAGCGGCCGGCTGAGCCATCAGCGCCACCCTGCGATCGCTTTCTGGATCACCTTCGCGTCGAGCGGCGTCTGTCCGGTCACACGCTCGAAAGCTACGCTCGCGACCTGCTGGGCTTGGCGGCCTTCGCGCGACGAACGCGCACGGACCTCCTGGCGCTCGACCGACCCGCCCTCGAAGCGTTCGTCCGCGACTTGATGAGCCGTGGACAGTCACCCCGTTCGGTGGCACGCGCCGTCGCCGCGGTGCGGGGCTTCTACCGGTACCTCGTGCTCGATGGACAACTGACCGCCAGTCCGGCCGACGATCTTCACCCACCGCGTGCCTGGCCCGCGCTGCCGACCTCGCTCGCGCTCGAGCAGGTCGACGCGCTCATCGCGCTGCCTGACGTCTCCACACCGATTGGGTTGCGAGACCGCGCCATGCTCGAGGTCCTCTACGCGACCGGGCTTCGTGTCTCCGAGCTCATCGCGCTGCGCCGCGCCGACCTGCACCTCGAGGAGGGGTATCTCACCTGTGTCGGCAAGGGCAGCAAAGAGCGCCTCGTCCCGATAGGTGACCAGGCCACGCTCTGGGTCGAACGCTATCTGGGGAGCGGACGTGCGGTCCTCGCGTCGAAGGCGCACGGGCTCGATCGCCGGTCGCTGCGGCTCTTCGTCAACGCCCGCGGCGGGCCCCTCAGTCGCGTCGGCTGCTGGAAGATTGTCAAGACCTACGGGACGCGCGCGGGTCTGCCCGCCGGGCTCAGCCCGCACGTGCTTCGGCACTCCTTCGCGACGCATCTGCTCGAGCGAGGCGCCGATCTCAGGGTCATTCAATTGATGCTGGGACATGCGGATCTCTCGACTACGCAGATTTACACGCACGTCCTCGAAGCGCGGCTCCGCGCGGTCTACGAGCGCTTTCATCCGCGCGCGTAGTTCTGTTAGGATGAATCGTTTGCGGTGACCGAGACAAGCGGTGGTGGAGCGGGCCGAGAGGAACGGTTGAACGGCGTAGGGCTCGACAGCTCCGTCACCCTCGCGTCCCCGCCTCGACGACACACCAATCCCCGCAGCCCGGTACGTCGGGGGCACGAGTGGGCCGCCACGGCCCAAGCGAGAAGGAGCGCGGCATGAGCCGTAACGGACGGCATTTGTTCACTTCCGAGTCGGTCACCGAAGGACATCCCGACAAGATCGCCGATCAGATCTCCGATTCGATCCTGGACGCCATCCTCGCCCAGGATCCGGTGGCGCGGGTGGCGTGCGAGACGCTCGTCACGACCGGACTTGCCGTCGTCGCGGGCGAGATCACGACCACGGCCCGGGTCGAGTACCAGGACATCGTGCGAGAGGCAATCGCCGACGTCGGGTACACGCGCGCCAAATACGGCTTCGACGCGGAGACCTGTGCGGTCCTCTCCACCATCCACAAGCAGTCGCCCAACATCGCTCAAGGCGTAGACACGGGCGGTGCGGGCGATCAGGGTCTGATGTTCGGATATGCCTGCCGCGAGACCGAGGAGCTCATGCCGCTCCCGATCATGCTGGCGCACAAGTTGACCAAGGGCCTCTCGTGCGCACGGCGTGACGGCCTGCTCGACTACCTCCGGCCGGACGGCAAGTCGCAGGTCACGATCGAGTACGATGGAACCGAGCCGATTCGCGTTGACGCGGTCGTCGTCTCGAGTCAGCACAGCCCCCTCGTGACGAACGAGACGATGCGCGCCGACATCATCGAGAAGATCATCAATCGCGTCATTCCGGCCGAGATGGTCGACGCGAAGACCAAGATCTTCATCAATCCCACCGGCTTGTTCGTGGTCGGCGGACCCCACGGAGACGCCGGTGTCACCGGGCGCAAGATCATCGTCGATACCTACGGGGGCGCGGCCCCACACGGTGGCGGCGCGTTCTCGGGCAAGGATCCCACCAAGGTCGACCGCTCGGCGTGCTACATGGCCCGGTACATCGCGAAGAACGTCGTCGCCTCGGGCATGGCCGATCGCGCGCTGGTCCAACTCGCCTACGCGATCGGCGTCGCGGATCCGGTCTCGGTCATGGTCGATACCGAAGGGACCGGACGCATTCCCGAAGAGACGATCACCGCGCTCGTGCGCGAACACTTCAAGCTCACCCCGTGGGGCATCATGGAAGAGCTGAACCTCCGCCGGCCGATCTACAAGAAGACCGCCGCGTTCGGGCACTTCGGGCGAACCGAGCCGGAGTTCACCTGGGAGCGCACCGACAAGGCGGCGGCGCTTCGCTCGGCGGCCCGACTCTAACCGCGAGACCGTGGCCCGCGTGCTGGTTCGAACGGCGGCCCTCGTGGCCGCCGTTGCTGTTTTGCTCGTCGTCATCCTGCCACCGGCACGCCTGATTCCCGCCACGACCTTCGACGATGGCAGCGTTCCCGGTGTGGTGCACGTCCATACGAACCGCTCCGATGGTCGAAGCTCGCCCGAAACCATCGCGGCGATCGCCGCCCGTGCGGGCCTCGCGTTCGTCGTGTTCGCAGACCACGGGAACGGCACACGCCAGCTCGATCCCCCCACCTATCGTCACGGCGTGCTCTGTCTGGACGGCGTGGAGATCAGTACGACACGCGGGCACCTGCTCGCGCTCGCGATGAACACCGCGCCGTATCCGCTCGGCGGCGAGCCGCGCACCGTGCTCGAGGACGTGGCGCGGCTCGGCGGATTCGGGATCGCGGCCCATCCCGATTCGCCCAAGCCGGAGCTGACGTGGCGCGACTGGGACGTGCCCGTCGATGGCCTGGAACTGATCAACCTCGACTCTGTCTGGCGCGCGCAGTTCGCGGTCCCCGGGTGGCGATCGAAGCTCGGACTCCTCGGCGCGCTCGTCGCCTATCCCTTCAGACCGAGCGAGGCGATGGCGGGGCTGGTCATGGACCGGCCGGCGCTGCTGGAGCGGTGGGCCGAGCTGACGCGAGCCCGACCCGTGGCGCTCGTGGGCGGCGCGGACGTCCACGCGCGCCTCGCGCTCGGCGATGCCGAGCCGCAAGGTCCGGGCTGGGCGCTCGCCTTGCCAAGCTACGAAGCGGTCTTTCGAACCCTGACGCTTCGACTCCGGCCAGAGCGTGCGCTGACTGGGGACGCAGCGCAGGATGCTGGCGTGATCTACGAGGCGATTCGTCGGGGTCGGGCGTATCTCGCGTTGGACGGCGTCATGGCGCCTCCCTCGTTCACCGTCGTCGCGTCGAACGACATGGGAACCGCCTCGATGGGGGAGACGCTCGCGCCAGGTGGACGCGTGACGGTGACCGTCCGCACCAACGCCCCTCCGTCCTTCACGACGACGATCTGGCGCGACCGGGATCAGGTCTTCAGCGGCCCCTCCCAGCCCGAGGTACGGCACGTCGACGACGCGAGCACAGGGACCTACCGGGCCGAGGTCCGCGCGACCGAACGCGATGGCCGTCCCGTGTGGTTGTCGAGCAATCCGATCTACGTCCGCACTGCCGTCACGCCGCCACCTCGGCAGGGTCGACCGTCCGGCCGCGTTGGGACGGTGCTCTTCGACGGGCGCCAGGCCGCAACCTGGCAGACCGAAGCAGGAGCCGCCTCGGTCGTGGCATTCGATATCGTCCGCGCGCTCGTCGGCGAGCGCGAGATCCGGGTGCGGTGGGGCTTACCGGGGGGAGATGCGGCGGGGCAGTACGTCGCTCTCACGGTGGAGACGCCACACGGGATCGAGGGTCACGATCGGCTGGTGTTCACGGGGCGCGCCGAGCGCCCGATGCGCGTGTCGGTGCAGCTGCGTCTCGCAACTGCCGCCGATCCCCAGGAGCGCTGGCATCACTCAGTCCATCTGGACACCACGCGAACGACGCACAGCGTGTTCTTCGAGGAGCTCCGGCCGCTGGACGCACCGAGCGGAACAGCCCTCGATCTCTCGCGGGTTCGAAACCTGCTCTTCGTGGTGGATACGACCAATACGGTACCCGGCGCCTCGGGGATGTTCTGGGTGAGCCAGGTCGCGCTGCACCGTTAGAGCCGCCGAACCGTCGACCTACGTTCGGACGACGAGGTTGCCGTAGAGAGCCATCGCCCCGAACAGGATGTTCGGGGCCCAGGCGGCGAGCGTGGGGGTGAGAACGCCGCCGGCGCCCAGCGCCCCGAACACGCTCAGCGCAATCCAGTAGGCGAGAGCCAGCACGATGCCGATCCCCACGCCGACCAGCGCGCCCCGGCGGCCAGTCGTGACCGCGAAGGGGACGGCGAGCAGGGTCATGATGACCGTCACGAACGGAAAAGCGACCTTGCGCTGCAGCGCCACGACGTAGGGGACAACGTAGGAGCCGCTCGCCCGGAGCTTCTCGACGTAGGCGGCGAGCTCCGCGTAATTCATCAGCTCGGCGTCAGGGACGTCGGTCTTGAAGTACTCGGGTGTCTCGAGCGAGACCGTGCGCATCTCGAAGGCCTCGTACCGTCCGGGCTTCTGCTTCGCCCCTGCGCCACCCGTCAGGTCGCGACGCCACCCGTTACGCGCGCTCCAGATGGGTGACTCATAGCCGTCCTCGGATGTCGCTGGAACGGCCTCTTCGGCATACGTGAGCGCCGTCACCCGCCAGGCGACCGGATCGATGTGATAGAGGCGCAGCTTCGAGAAGCGATCGGCCGCCGGATCGAAGGTATCGAAGTGGTAGAGCTCGCTGTTCTGGCCGACGACCCATCGGCGCATGATGGCCGTTGTTCGCGGCGGGTATCCACGCATGACACGATTCAGACGATCGGCCCGCTGGTTGGCCGGGGCCAGCAGCCGATCCTGCATCGCGAACAGGACGCCGCTGGCGACGACCGACAAGGCCATCAGCGGCAGCGCCGTCCGGTAGAGGCTGATGCCGCAGGCGCGCATGACGAGCAGTTCGTGGTTCTTGGTCATCACCCCGATCGTGACGAGCGTGGCAACCAGCACCGCCATCGGAATGACGTAGTACACGAACTGCGGCGTCTGGAACACGAAGTACCGGAGCAACATCTCGGTGGTGGCCGTGCCGCGAAAGAGCTTGTCGGCCAGATCGATGAACGTCGAGATGTAGAAGATGGTCAGCAGGCCTCCCAGGCCGAGCACGAAGATACGCAGGTACTCCCGCGTCACATAGAGATCCAGGATGCGGGGCAGTGGGATCGGTAGCCCTCGCAGTCCCATGCCAAATCTGGACGCCCGCGCTGGACGTGGCGACGGGGCCGTCGTCGCGTGGACCTGCCGGGCGGGGAGGGACGGCACACGTACGCGCAGGGGGCGGTCCGCCGATCGGGAGCGCCAGATCATCAGCAGAATGCCCGCCACGGCCATGATGGCATTCGGAATCCACGGGGCGAGCGCCGGGTTGAGGCGCCCGCCCATCGCGATTGCCCGTGCACCATACAGCAGGAGGTAGTAGACGAGGATGACCCCGACGCCGAGCACGAACGACGCGAATCGCCCCTCCTTGCGCGCAGTGGCCGCCAGGGCGAGGCCGATGAGCGCCAGGATCGGGCAGGTGGCCGGCAGGGCCAGTTTGTACTGGTAGAAGAAGCGCTCCGACACGGCCGGTTGGCCGGCGGCTGCGGCCTCGTCGATCGTGGCCCGCAGCTCGGCGAAGGTCTTTTCGGGTGGACCCTTGGGGGGCGGCCTGCGGAAGACGGTCGCGGGATCGAGATTGATCGCGACGTGTTCGAACGTCGTGCTCTCGTAGGCTTCGGGCCTCGACCCGATCGTCGTGTGGCTCGTGCCGTCGATCAACTGGAGCTGGACGAGGCGGTTCACGCGATCGATGAGGATGCGCCCTTCGCGTGCGAGATAGACGATGGTTTGATCGGGTTTCGAGGTATCGGTCAGGAGCACTTCGCGCCAGCCGCCTTGGGGAGGGAGGTCGCGCACGTAGATCAGGTGATTGGGGAAGTCGGTGAAGAAAACCCGCGGCTTGACGTTCTGTTCGACGCGCGACGTCACGAGGTTGAACACCAGCTCGCGATAGGCCTGATTGGCGTTGGGAAGCGCGACGATGACCTGGTGCGCGGTCGCTGCCGTCGCCGCCACCGCGACGATCGAGACCGGACGCAGCAGCCGGACGAGGCTGACGCCGCAGGCCTGGAGCGCCACGAACTCTCGGTCGGCCGACACGCGCCCAAATCCAAGCAGAATGCCGAGCACCAGAGCCATCGGAATGGTGAGCGACAGGGCCTGCGGGAGCAGCGTGAGGACGGCGCGGGCGATATCGGTCCACTCGACGCCTTTCGCGACGAGCGCTTCGGCCTGCTGCAGGAACGGCGGCAGTACCAGCACGAAGGTGAAGAGCAGCAGTCCCAGAAAGAAGGGGAGGACGATCTCGCGAATCAGGTAGCGGTCGAGGATGCTGAGCACAGGGACTTCCCGCCAGGGCGCAGAACGCCGGCAGGTCCTGCATTAGAGTACACCCTATGACGCGCGTCGCCTTCCTGTGGCACATGCACCAGCCCTATTACGAGGATCTCGTCACCCACGAGCACGTGCTCCCGTGGGTTCGACTGCATGGGCTCAAGGACTACTACGGGATGGTCGCCCTCCTGCGCGAGTTCCCGACGGTCCGCATGACCTTCAATCTGGTGCCGTCGCTGCTCGTGCAGCTCGAGGCCTTTGCGGCAGATCGTGCAAACGACCGGTTTCTCGAGGTCGGCTCCAAGCCGGCCACGGATCTCACCGATCGCGATACCACGTTCATGCTTCAGAACTTCTTTCATGCGCATCGTCCGCGCATGATCGACCCGCACCCGCGGTATGCGGAGCTGCTCGCCAAACGGGGCCATCAGCCGCCGACGCCCGACGAGGCCGTCACCGTGGCCCGGCGCTTCACGATCGATGATTGGCGCGACCTTCAGGTCTGGCAGAAGCTGGCGTGGTTCGATCCGTTCTATCTGGAACGAGACGAGCGCGTGATGCGGCTCCTTGCGAAACAGCGCGGGTTCGACGAAGAAGACAAGCGCGTCCTCAGGACCGTCGAGCTCGAGCTGCTCAACAGCGTCATCCCCGAATACCGCCGCGCGGCCGAGCGGGGGCAGGTGGAGCTGTCGACCTCTCCCTTCTACCACCCGATTCTGCCGTTGCTCTGCGATACCGATGTGTACAAGCGGACCCACCCCGACGCGCGCCTGCCACGGCACCGCTTCATGCGGCCGGAGGACGCGCTCGAACAGCTGACCCGCAGCGTGGAGAAGCACGAGCGGCTCTTTGGCGCCCGGCCGCTCGGCCTGTGGCCGTCGGAGGGGTCCGTGTCGGACGATATGGTGCCGCTCGTGGCGCAGGCGGGCTTTCAGTGGATGGCCACCGATGAGCTCATCCTGGCGAGGACGCTGTCGACCTCGTTCGGCCGGGATGCCTACGGGCACCTCGAGCAGCCACAACGGCTGTACACGCCGTATGGGGTTCATACCAGGGGCGCCCGCGTGGCGTGCCTCTTCCGTGACCACACTTTGTCGGACCTCATCGGCTTCACGTACGCGACGTGGGGCGCCGAAGCCGCGGCTGGGGATTTCATCGCCCGCCTGGAAGAAGCGGGCCGGCGGCATGCCAGCCGAACCGGCACGGAGGCCACGATCACGGTCATCCTCGATGGCGAGAACGCGTGGGAGCATTTCGAGGGGCAAGGCCGGCCCTTCCTGCGGGCGCTCTATCGGCGGCTGGCTGAGCACCCCGAACTTCAGACGGTGACGATGGCCGAGGCGGCGTCAACGGGCGGACCGGCCTTGGACGGCATCTTTCCCGGGTCGTGGATTGACGCCAACTTCTACATCTGGATTGGGCATCCGGACGACCAACGCGCCTGGAGCCAGTTGGCCGAGGCGCGGGCAGCGCTCGATCAGGTGACCGACGGCGACCCAGCGGCGCTCGCTCAGGCCCGCGAAGAGATCCTCGTGGCAGAGGGCAGCGACTGGTGTTGGTGGTACGGCGACGACCACTCGTCGGAGCACGACCTCGCCTTCGACGAGCTGTACCGCCGCCACCTGCGGAACGTCTATCGCCTGCTCGGGCGGCCGGCGCCTGACGAGCTCTTCGTCAGCAACATCAGCCGCGCGGCGCCGCTGTCGGAAGAGACGGCGCCCACCGGGCTCATCACCCCGTGCTTCGACGGCGAGGAAACGAGCTACTTCGAGTGGCTGGGGGCCGGGTGTCTCGAGGTGCAGCTGCTCGCCGGCGCGATGCACCAGGTCACGCGAACGACGCCGCTTCTCACCGGGATTCACTTCGGCTTCGACCGTGACCGCCTCTACGTGCGCTTGGACACGACCCGGCCCGCGCGTGACTTGGTGGCCGAGGGGTTCGAGCTCTCGTTGAAGTTCCTCGATCCGGCAGGGGTCCGCGTGTCGGTGCGTCGGGGGCCGGATCGGGCGGCCGAGGCGGCGGTGTGGGCCCGGCCGGCCGGACAGGCCGACTGGGTGCAACAGGCGAGCAGCGGCCTGCTCGTCGCCTGTGGGACCATCCTGGAGCTGGGTGTTCCGTTGGGGCTGTTGGCGGAGAGCGGCATACCCGGGCATGCCCTGGAATTCTTCGTTGCCGTCTACAGCGCCGAGGCCGCTGAGCTCGAGCGCCATCCCGGCCACCGTCCGATCGAGGTCACGGTGCCGGACCAGCGGTTCGAAGCGCTCAACTGGACCGCCTGAACGAGGCGTTTTCGGCTTCCCAGTTCTCGACGTGCCCGTCGTCAGTTCAGCGTTGACGGGGTGAGCCGGGGGTGCGGCGCCAACGTGGCGGCGGCACGGTTTCGGCCAATCTGGCATAGAGTCTGATAATATATGTTATGTTAACTAGTGGACCCAGGCGGAGTCCGCGATCTCCGCCTCATGCCCTCGATACGTGCTTCCATGTCGCCGTTGGCGGGCGCAGGAAGTCCATCCCTTGGGCTTGCCAGGGTGCGACTCCCTGGGTCCGCAACCGTCGATGAACCCGATTGTGGCCGATCGATCGCCCGTTAGCGGCTTTCGACAGCGGGCATGGCTGTTTTCGGCTTCGATGGAGTGCGTCGTCTTTCGGCTTTGACCTTCAGCGTGGTCCGTTCCCTGGTCCGGCGTGAGACCCTCGGTCGTTCGTCCCGGCCCAAAGGCGGGCGGAGGGACCAACGCACGAAGCCCAAGGCCCACGCGCCAAAGGCCCGACCGCCCGGTTACAGCCAAGGCTGTTCTTCGGTCGTCGCACGCCTCGCTGACAGCGACAGGTCTGGGTCCTTCGCGAAATGGCTGCGCCTCGGCAGCCCGTCGAGGACGGTCCGGCTGGTTGTGTGGTGCTGTGTCAGCCTTCGCGCAACTCGCGCAGGATGGCTTCCAGCGCTTCGATGATCTCGTCCTTCGCCACGCGACTCTTCGTGAAGCTCATCTTGAGATTGAAGTGCTTGTGGGTGGGTCGATACGCAAACACGTAGTGCTTCGGCCGGCCCGGCTTCGCTTTAGTCGTGGCCTCGCGCAACTGTTGGCGTGTCGCGCCGCCCTGGTTGGCCACCCGTTCAATCAGGGCGGTCATTTTTTCAATCTTTTCCTGTCTAACTATCTGCAAGAGCAATGACTTAGCGGAAATGTCGGCCAGCCGACAAAGATTCCGGACCTCTTCTGGCATCGCCAGAAGCGAGAGCGACTCCGTGATCGACGTGCGCGACTTCCCCAGGCGTCGTGCGAGATCCTCGTGAGTGTAGCCGCACGACTCCGCCAGTCCGTGCAGGGCCTCTGCTTCTTCGAAAGGGGTCAGATCTTTTCGTTGGAGATTCTCGATCAGGGCGAGCTCGATGACCTCGGTGTCGTCGATGTCGCGGAGGACGACCGGCAGCTCGCGGAGGCCAGCCTGCACCGCTGCCTGGTAGCGCCGCTCCCCTGCGATGATCTGGAACCGGTCGCCTCGCTGCCGGACGACCAGTGGCTCGATGATGCCCTTCTCGCGAATCGAGGCGATGAGCTCCGAGAGATCGCCCATGACCTGTCGCGGCTGGTGGGGATTCGGATCGATGCGATCGGTCGGCACCATCCGCCCCACGGGCTGACCGGCTGAAGCCGCGAGCGCTTCCACGTAGTGCTCGTCGTGCCGCATCGAGATGGTATCCGGTAGGCCGCGTCTAGGCACGATCGATGACCTCCTCGCATAGGCGGTAGTATTCCGTCGCGCCCGACGAGTCTGGCGCGAAGGTGAAGATCGATTCTTTGTAGGCGGGGCTCTCCTCGAGCCGGACGCTCTTGGTGATGACGGTCTTGAAAACCTTCCCGCCGAACACTTTCTGGATCTGTGCCCGAATATCCCGGCCAAGGGCCGTCCGCTTGTCATGCATCGTGATGACGACTCCGAGGATTTGCAGCGCCGGATTCGGTCGCGAGCGCACCTTCTCGATGGTCTCGAGCAGGTCGTCCGTGCCCTCGAGGGCGAAGTACGATGATTGGATCGGAATGAGCAGGTGGGAGGCGGCTACGAGCGCGTTGACGGTGAGCAGGCCTAGTGTGGGCGGGCAGTCAATCACGACGTGAGAGTAGGTGCGCCGCACTTGGTCCAGCTTGTCCTTGAGACGAAAATGCGCGTCGAGCTCCCCCACCAGCTTCGCTTCGAGCTTCGCGAGCGCAATGCGCGACGGGGCCACGGCCAGGTTGCCCACCGACGTGGTCCGGATAATGTCCGCGAGCGGGACCGTCGGGTCGGCTATCGCATCGTAGACGCTCCGTGTGACGGTCTGCATGTCCAGGAAGGACATCGTGCTGTTGGCTTGTGGGTCGAGATCGACGAGCAGTGTGCGCTTGCCGCGCAGCGCGAGGGCGGCGGCCAGGTTGATGGCGGTCGTGGTCTTGCCGACACCGCCCTTTTGATTGGCGATCGCGACGATCATGCGGAGTGTTCTTGGATTCTAGGGAGACCGCGGACGAGAGTCAATTTCTTCGTGCGGATTGCGACACGGGCTGACCGGAACGCTCAGAAGAGACGGTCAGCGGTCGAGCTCCCAGCCCGACCTGACATCCCGACCTTACATCTTGTATTTCCCGAGGTCGTCGGGATCGAGGCTCTCCAGCCACTTGTGCAGCCGCTCGGCGTCGTTCTTGTCGGCCGCGACGTTGACCGTCTTCGCGTGGTCGATCACGCGGTCTTCGACGAAGATCGGCGCCTTGGTTCGAAGCGCCAGCGCAATCGCGTCGCTGGGCCGCGCGTCGATCGCCAGCGTCTCGCCGTTCAGCGAGAGATAGATCATCGCGAAGAACGTGTTTTCTTGCAGATCGCAGACGACGATCTTTTGCACGGTGGCGTGCAGATCGGCGATGACGTTGCGGAGCAAGTCGTGCGTCATGGGCCTGGGCGTCGACACGTTCTCGATCTGGAGCGCGATGGCATTGGCCTCGAAGAGCCCGACCCAGATCGGGAGGACCCGCTGCCCATCCAGGTCCCGAAGAATCACGATGGGCATGTTGGTGTCGGGATCCACCATGAGCCCCTTAATGGTCATTTCAATCTGCATGGCCTAGATCCCTTCTCGCGGCGAGGCCGCGGCGGCCACCACTGTCCCGCGCACGCTGTGCGGACCGCTGCGCTCGATGCGGACCGGGAGGATCCGTCCGAGCCACTCGCGCGATCCGGCAAGGTTGACGACCACGTTCTGCGAGGTGCGTCCGCAGAGCTCCTCCGGGTTGCGCCGGCTGGCGCCGTCGACGAGCACGTCGACCTCGCGGCCGACCATCGTGGCGTGAAGCTCGCGCTGGATATCGCGCTGGACACGCTGGAGCTCGACGATGCGTCGGGTCTTCTCCTCGTCGGGAACGTCGTCCGGAAGCCGCTTGTCCGCCAGCGTACTCGGCCGTGGCGAGTACTTGAACGAAAACATGCTGTGGTAGCGCGCCTCGGTGGTCAGCGTCACCGTCTCGTCGAAGTCGTGCGTCGTCTCGCCCGGAAATCCCACGATCATATCGGTCGATAGCGCCACATTCGGCAGCGCTGTGCGGATCCGCCCCACGAGGTCGAGATACTCCTCTCGCGTGTGACGCCTCCGCATTGCCGTCAGCACGGCGGTCGACCCGGACTGCACCGGAAGATGCAAGTGCCGGCAGACTTTCGGGAGGTCGCGAAGCGCAAGCAGGAAGCGATCCGAGACATGCCGCGGATGCGGACTCGCGAATCGAATCCGCTCGATTCCCGGTACCTCGTGGACGGCCGCGAGCAGGTCGACGAAATCGAAGTTGTCACGATCGGGCGCTCGATAGTGGTTGACGATCTGGCCAAGGAGTTGGACTTCCTTCCGGCCGGTCTCGGCTGCCTCGCGGACCTCAGCCAGGATCTCCGAGACTGGCCGCATGCGCTCGTGCCCCCTCGTGTACGGAACGACGCAGAAGGTACAGAACTCGTTGCATCCCTCGATAATGGTGACGTACGCCTTGACCGGATCGCTTCGTCGCGTCATCCCCAGCGGAAAGCTGACATCGTCATAGGGGTTGAGATCGATGGCGGGTCGCCGCTCCCGGGCGGCTTGCATCACGAGCATCGGGAGCATCCGTATCGCTTGGGTGCCGACGATGACGTCGGCCACGCCCGGGGCGCGCTTGAGGATGGCGCTCCCCTCTTGCTGAGCCACACAGCCCGTCACCGCGACGATCGGGTCGTACCCCGTCTCGCGCCCCCGCTGCTTGATCTCGCCGAGCCGCGTATAGAGCTTCTCTTCGGCGCGCTCGCGCACACTGCACGTGTTGAGGACGACGAGATCAGCCTCGTCTGTATCGGACGCCGGCTCATAGCCAGCCGCCTCGAGGAGCCCCGCCATCCGCTCGGAGTCATGAACGTTCATCTGACAGCCCGAGGTCTCGATCACGTACTTACGGGACACGGCGTCTCCTCATGCGGCTGGGCTTCGACTCCCGGATGACTTTCGCTTTAATTTCGCGTGACGGGCCGGCAGGATGGCCGTCGGCACCTCGGGCGAGCAGTTCGCGTGCCGAGGCGCGCACGGCGTCGGATACCGCCGTGCCCGCGAGCATGCGAGCCACCTCGTCGACACGGGCCTCGGGGGTGAGGCGCCGGACGTCTGTCTCGGTGCGCTCGCCCCGGATGCGCTTCTCGATGACGAAGTGCGTGTCCGCCTGGGCCGCTACCTGAGGCAGGTGCGTGATGCAGAGGACTTGGAACGCCGATCCGAGGTCACGCAACCGGCGGCCCACGACCTCGGCGACCCGGCCACCGAGGCCCGCGTCCACCTCGTCGAAGATCATCACCGGGGCGCCGGCACCCGGCGAGCGATCGTCGTCGGGACCTGCGGTCCGCCGGAGCCGCGCGCCGAAGATCATCGTCTTCAACCCCAGCATGATACGGGAGAGCTCCCCCCCAGAGACGATTCTCGCCAGCGGCCGAAGCTCTTCGCCCGGATTAGGCGACAGGTAGAACTCGGCGTGGTCGGTCCCGAGCGCCGACCACTCGCCCTCCGCCAGCGGCGAGATGTTGAAGCGCACCTCGAACGTCGCGCGCTCCATGGCGAGGCCCTGCAGCAAGTCGAGGAGCGTGCTGGCAAAGGCCTGCGCCGCTGCCCGCCGCCGTTGCCCGAGGGTCGAGGCCGAGTCGCAGTAGGCGCTTCGGGAGCGCTCCACTTGGCGGTCGAGTATGCCCAAGCGTGTGTCCAGCGACTCGAGCCCCTCCACCGTCGCCTGCAACTGGATCCGCGTCGCGATGACATCACCGAGCGTGGGGCCATATTTCTTCTTCAGACGCTCGAGCAACGATAACCGTTCTTCCACTTCCTGCAGGCGTTGCGGAGAGACCTCGAGGCCGTCCTGGTAGCGTCGGAGGACTGCGGCGAGCTCCTCCAGTGGCCCCTTGATGCCCTCGCGCGCGGCGAGGAACGGCTCGAACACCGGGTCGATGCCGGCGAGCTCGCCGACGCGGCGCCAGACGGCGGCAAGCCCAGACAGCACGGCCTGGTCGCTTTCGTAGAGCAGTCCGTGGGCTTCCGCCGCCAGCCGTTCGAGTCGGGCGGCGTTGCTCAGGACTCGCCGAGTGGTCAGGAGGTCTTCGTCTTCGGTGGCACGTCCGATCGCCGCACGTTCGATGTCCTGCAGCTGGAATGCGGCGAGATCCTGCCTCGCCGAACGGTCGTTCGCTTCCGCTCGAAGACGTCGTTGCTCCTCGAGGGCGCTCTGCCATGCGGCGAAGCGCTCGCCGACGGCTGCCACCTCCGCCTCATGCCCTCCGTACGCGTCCAGGGTCTCGAGGTGGGTCGTGGGGTCGAGGAGCGGTTGATGTTCGTGCTGCCCGTGGAGCTCGATGAGGGGGCCCAGACGGTCGCGAAGCGCGCCAGCCGTGGCCAGCGAGCCGTTGATGAACGCTCGACTGCGTCCCTGCGCTGTCAGCTCTCGTCGGACGAGGATTTCCTCGGAGCCCTCCTGAAAAATGGCTTCCACGCTCGCCAGCTCGGCCCCGGTGCGGACGAGGTCGCCGGAGGCTCGGCCGCCCAGCAGCAGGCCGACTGCCTCGACCAGGATCGATTTACCGGCGCCTGTTTCACCGGTCAGGACGTTGAACCCGGGCTCGAACTCGACGTCCACGGCGTCGATGACCGCGAGCCGATTGATGCGAAGGAGGCGGAGCATCGAAGAGAGAGAACTCCAATCGTAGCATAGGTTTGACAGCTATTGCCCAGCGTGATACAGTTTCGCCATCGCGCTGTCCTGAGCGGCGCATCGCCATCGTTCGGAGGGCCGTGTGCGCACGCTTGCGGGCCTTGCCTTCGCCTTACTGCTGCAGGCCGAGGGTGGGGTCGTGTCGGAGGGCACCAATACATCGATCGTACGGCTGATCGCAGACTCGAGTCTGATCAGCAAGGTCGTACTCGTGGTGCTCGCGCTCTTCTCTGTGATCTCGTGGAGCGTGATTCTCTACAAGCTCTGGACGTTCCATCGCGCGGCCCGTCAATCGGAAAGTTTTCTCGATGTCTTTCGCCGCAGCAACAAGTTCTCCGAAGTGCAGGCCGTCTGTCGCTCCCTGAGCGACAGCCCGCTGGTCGGCATGTTCCAGGCCGGCTATGCCGAGCTGACCGCGCAGCTGCGGCAGCCCGTGGGCTCGGACCCGGCGTCCGGCGGGCGACCGACCGTCAAGAGCCTCACGGCCGTGGATCGCGCCCTGCTGCGGGCGTCGGGCGTCGAGGTTAACAAGCTGGAACGACGCATTCCGTTCCTGGCGACGACCGCGAGCATTACGCCGTTCATCGGGCTGTTCGGGACGGTGTGGGGCATCATGTCGTCCTTTCAGGGGATCGGTCGGACCGGGTCGACCAACCTCGGCGTGGTCGCTCCCGGAATCGCAGAGGCGCTCGTGGCCACAGCGTTTGGCCTCTTGGCGGCGATTCCCGCGGTGTACGCGTACAACCACCTCTCGAACCGGGTGAAGCTGCTCGCCTCGGAGATGGACGATTTCGCGATGGAGTTCCTGAACATCGTGGAAAGGAATTTCACCTGAGCGCCGATCCCCCTCCCCTGCTCCCGAGCGTTCGCAGATGCCCAAGGTGACCGCTGGTTCGGGTGCGCCGACCGCGCGCGGCCGAGGTCGGCGCGTCTCGACGTCCCTTGCCGAGATCAACGTCGTCCCGCTGGTCGATGTGATGCTCGTGTTGCTCATCATTTTCATGGTGACCGCGCCGATGATTCAGCGCGGGCTGGACGTCAACATTCCCGTCGCCTCACGCGCCACGCAGATAGAGGGCGAGCGCGTCTTCGTTACCGTGCCGACGAGCTACCGGCAGGACGCGGCGGTCTACATCGGTGATGAGCGGATTCGTGCGGAAGTCCTGCAGGAGCGGATCCGTCAGCGGATGGAGACGCTCTCGGAGAAGAAGGTGTACTTGCGGGGCGACAGCGAGGTGCGCTACCAGGATCTGATGGAGGTGTTCGACCGATTGAAGGCGGCGGGCGTCGAAAGCGTGGGGCTCGTGGCCAAGATGCCAGGGGAGCGTTAAGCGGTGTCTGCGGCCGTGCTCGCGCCGTCAGCTGACGTCTCGGACATCCTGCGCGACCGAACGCGTGAGCCGAAGGGGTTTGGGGGGATGACGCTCGTTTCGCTCCTGGCCCATGTTGTGCTTTTGACCGGCATCCTGGTGACCCCTGGGCAGTGGATCTCCGGACGAGCTGCCGAACCGAAGACGGTGATGACGATCTCGCTTGGCGGGGCGCCTGGCCCGTCGAGTGGCGGCGTGACCCGGAGCCCGGGGCGCGCCGTACAAGCCGAGCCTTTGCCCGAGCCACCGCCACGCCCGGAACCGGAAAGACCGCCGGCGGTCGCCACGCCGAAGATGGTGGAGCCGCGGCCGGCTGAGTCGAAGGCGCGTTCCACGAAGACGCCCGAGGCGGTCACGAGCGCCCCGGAGGACGCGCGCGGCAAGACGCCGACGAGGGGTCCTGAGGTCCGCGAGGGGGCCGCCCTCGCCGAGACCGGAGCACGAGGCCAGGGGTTCGGCTTGTCCAGTGGTGGCGGTGGTGGAGCCGGCGTGCAGCTCGACGTGGCTGATTTCTGCTGCCCTGAGTACCTCGTGCTCATGATCGAGCGCATCCGGGCCAATTGGAACGCGCGTGCCGACGCGGTGGGCGACGCGGTGATTCGATTCACGATCTTGCGGGACGGCACGATTCAGGGCGTCGAGGTGTTCAAGTCGAGTGGATACGCCGCGCTGGACATCAACGCCCAGCGTGCGCTCCTCCAGACTCGGCAGTTACCGGCTCTACCAGCCGCGTTTCCGAATCCGAGCCTCACGGTTCGTCTTACATTCAACTATCAACGATGACTCATTCCAGTCTGATGCTCATCGTCGGCGTCGTCGCCGTGGCCACGGTGACTGGCCAGCAGCCGACGACGTCTCCCTCACCGCAGACACCTCCCGTCTCGCAACAGCCTTCCGAGGTCGCGACGACCATCAGCAGCGGGGACACTGGTGCCCCTCCGCGCTTCGCCGTCCCCGACTTCATCGCGCTCTCGAACGACGCCGAGACGGTGGATGTGGCCAGGACGATCGGACGGGTGCTCTGGGACGATTTGAACTTCGAGCGCGAGTTTGCGCTGATCCCGCGCGATACATATGCCTCGATCCCGGCGGCGACCTCGATCGACACGGTGCCCTTCGACCGCTGGCGCGAGTTGAACGCCGACGGGGTCGTCGTGGGCACGGTGCAGAAGACGTCGGTGGGCGTGCGGATCGAAGCTCGGCTCGTCAACATCCGCACCCGTCAGACGGCCTTCGGTCGCGAGTACACGGGTCCAGTGACAAGCAAGCGGTTCTTCGCCCACACGATTGCCGATGAAATCCACCAACAGCAGCGTGCCCTGCGAGGCGTCGCCCGGACGAAGCTCACGTTCAACTCCGACCGTTCCGGCGAGCGGGTCTCCGGACCCGAGGCGCGGACGGTGAAGGAAGTCTTCATCGCCGACTACGATGGCGAGAATCAGCGGCAGGTGACGGCGAATCGATCGCTCAACATCAACTCCGTCTGGTCGCCCGATGGCCGCACCCTGGCGTACACGTCGTACCGCAACGGGCCGCCGGCCATCTTCCTCGCGAACATCTACGAGGGGACGGGCGACGTGCTGACCAAGCAGGGCGGACAGAACTGGCTGCCGGCGTTCTCCCCCGACGGTGCGCGGATCGCGTTCAGCTCCACCCGGGACGGCAACACCGAGATCTATGTGGCCAATCGCGATGGGTCCAACCCTCGCCGGCTGACCAACCATGGGTCGGCCGACGTGTCACCCACCTGGTCGCCCTCGGGTGCTCAGATTGCGTTCACATCGGATCGGACCGGGACGCCGCAGATCTATGTCATGGGCGTCGACGGTCTCGGGCTCCAGCGGATTACCACCGAGTCTTACGCCGACCGTCCCACCTGGTCGCCGGCTCCGTACAACGAGATCGCGTATGCCGCGCGCACCGGACCGGGCAACGACATCAAGGTGAAGGACCTGGCCACCGGGAACGTTCGGCAGCTGACCTTCGGTGAAGGGACCAACGAGAGCCCGGCCTTCGCCCCCAACGGCCGGCATCTCGCCTTCATGTCGACACGAGCCGGCCGGTCGCAGATCTTCACGGTCACCCGTGACGGTCGGGATCTGCGCCAGGTGACGCGACTGGGCAACAACTACCAGCCGGATTGGTCCAGATGAGATCGGTCGATTGGGGCCAGTCGCGCGGGTTTGGGCGAGAGCAGGCACGCCCTGTGTGACAGGGCGGAGCAAGAGATGACGTTCGATGGAGCTCGAAATGACGCGACGCGTGATGAAGCTGGTGGCGATTGGCGTGTTGAGTGCGGCGTTGGCAGCCTGCGGCGGCAAGAAACCTCCCCTGGCGCGGCCGGTGCCGCCCGCTCCCCCGCCGGTGGCTGATGCGACGCCGCGTGTGGCCGAGCCGCCGCAACCGGTGGCCGAGCGGATCATCGTACCGCCTGAACCGGTGCGCGACGATCGCATTTCGTCGGCGTCGCTCGATGATCTCAACCGGAACTCGCCGCTGAAGCCGGTTTTCTTCGATTACGACAGCTCGGATATCAACGCCGCCGGTCGCGCGGTGCTCGACGAGAACGCGGCGACGCTCAAGAAGTACGGCACCTGGGCGATTACGATTGAAGGTCACTGCGACGAGCGGGGGACAGCTGAGTACAATTTGGCGTTGGGCGAGCGACGGGCCGTTGCGGCTCGCGCCTACTTGCTCTCGACCGGCATCTCGGCCGATCGGTTGCGGACGGTCAGCTACGGCAAGGAGTTTCCGTTCGATCCCGGGCGCGATGAGACGGCGTTCTCGAAGAACCGCCGCGCGCATTTCGTGATCACCGCAAAGTAGCGCGTCTCAGTCAGATGAATCGGGTGGGACAGGAACGAGCCATGGCACATCGCTCTCTTCACGTTGCGCTCCTCGTTACGATCAGTCTCGTCGCCGCCAGGCCGGCTGGAGCCGCCAACAAAGAGCAGCTTCAGCTGATGGCCGACATCCGCATGCTGCAGGAGCAGGCGCAGCAGCTGCAAGTCCTCATCGGATCGCTCAACGAAGCCTTGAAGGCGGTCAACGCCCGTATCGATCAACAGACGGAGACCAATCGCCGCGGTTTCGCCGACCAGAAGCTCGCCGGTGACACGCTCTTGAACGACCTGCGGGTGGTGCGCGAGAAGATGGACGACAACAACGTGCGCGTCGGCTCCCTGACGCAGGAAGTCGATGCGCTGCGGGAAACGGTCCAACAGTTGACGATCGCCCCGCCGCCGGCCGCGCCGCCCGCAATCGATCCGACGACGGGGCTCCCGACCACACCGGAAGCCACCGCGGCCGCGGCGCCTCCCGTTCCACCTGCGGCGTCCCCGGCCCTCAGCGCCGGTACCTCCCCGACACGCCTCTACTCGGGTGCCTACTCCGACTATACGGCGGGGCAGTACGACCTTGCCGCGATCGGCTTCGAGTCCTACGTTCGGAGCTTCCCGAGGTCCGAGCTGACCGACGACGCACAGGTTTACGTGGGGCACTCGTATCTGCAGGCGGGAAAGTACGACAAGGCCGTTGAAGCGTACGATCTGGCGATCCGGACGTACCCGACCGGCAACCTCATTCCCGACGCCCAGTACAAGCGCGGCGTGGCGCTCAAGAGCCTCAAACAGATTCCTCGCGCCATCGAGGCGTTCGAGTTGGTCACCAGGCTCTACCCGACGAGCGACGCGGCGCTTCTGGCCAAGCAGGAGCTCGTGAGCCTGAAGCAACCCTGATTGGACCGGCTTCCGCCCGAAGCCCTGGCTCGGTCGTTCGCGTCCCTCGACGTCGCTCAGGACGGGGGCCCACTACCCCGTGCCACCCCATAGCCGGCCCGTCGCCTTCATGCCAACGGGTGCTCCGCACCCTGCATGACGGCGCGAAGCAACTGATTCCTCGCGCAGGTCATGTGGTCACGTGCTCGTGCGACGGGCGGATGATACATGGGCGATGGTTGGCCCGACGCGATCTCGCTCGACGCCCTCTGGCACCTCACGGTTCGTCACTCGCGACGTGTAGAATGACGTCCGTCACAGCGGTGCACCCGAGGCCGAAGTCCGGCTGAAGCCGTACGCCACGCCTGTCCTGACCTGCCAGACGGGAAGCATCGCCCGGCAATGCATCGGGCGTCTCACACCTGGCTGCTCGCGGCGCCTCGCATCGAAAGGACCTTATGGGTAGCGTCAACAAAGTCATTCTCGTGGGCAACCTCGGACGGGATGCCGAACTGCGGTTCACGCCTGGCGGTGCGGCCGTCGCGACGCTGAACCTGGCGACCACCGAAGTGTGGAACGACAAGTCAGGTCAGCGGCAGGAGAAGACCGAGTGGCATCGCATCGTGCTCTGGGGGAAGTCAGCTGAATCACTCGCCGAGTATCTGACCAAGGGCAAGCAGATTTACGTCGAAGGCCGGCTCCAGACCCGGCAGTGGGACGACAAGGACGGCAACAAGCGCTATACGACCGAAGTGCGTGGCGACCGGATTGTGCTGCTCGGCGGTGGCGGCGGGCGGGGCGGCGGAGCGATGTCGACGGGATACGAGGGCGGGAGCGCGCGGCCGGCGCCCGCAGAGGATTCTGCACCGCTGACTGACGACGACATACCGTTTTAGAGCGCCTTCGCCTTGCGCGTGGTCAGGCCGGGGTTCTCGGGCCCTGGGTCGTGGTCCGTCCCTGATTCTTCGGCCTCCTCCCCACCTTCCCCGAACGGGCGGACTTGTCTCCGCCCCGTTTGAACTCACCGCGCGGGCTTGTCTTCCCGTCCGTACCGATCCTCCAGCCGGACGACGTCGTCCAGTTCGGGTGTCGAGACCTCGAAGATGTCGCAGTCGTCGATCGCCGTCATCCGATGGATCGTCTTGGGTGTGATGTGCACCGACGCGCCTGGCGTCATCTCGCGTCCGACCAGTTGGCCGCCCGCTTCCTGGATTTCGAAGTACATGCGTCCGGACTGGAGATAGATCGTCTCGTCTTTCACGTTGTGGTACTGGAGGCTCAACGCGTGGCCGGCATTCACGTGAATCAGTTTGCCGACATAGCGGCCGGTCTTCGCCCAGTGGAGTTCGTATCCCCAAGGCTTTTCGACACGTGTCACCTCGTGTTTCACTGTCATCGTCTCCTCGCCTCCCAGGCAGTTCGTTGGCGCCTAGACCGCCAACCGCTCCAAGGCCGCTCCCAGCTCCCGTTCGATATCTTCGGCGGTCGACAGCCTCAAGATTCGGCGAGCAAGCGCTCGCAGCTCTTCAGCTTGCACCTCAGCGAGCACGTGCTTGGCCACGATGATGGCCCCCGGCGTCATGCTGAACTCGCGGAGGCCCAACCCGACGAGCAGCGTGAGGAGCGCCGGATCGGCGGCCATCTCTCCGCAGAGCGAGACGGGGATGCGCCGGCGAGCGGCCGCCCGGCGGATCATGACGAGCACCCGCAGGATCGACGGGTGCAAGGGCTCGTACAGGCCGGAGAGCCGCTCGTCGGCCCGGTCGACGGCCAGGCAGTATTGAATGAGATCGTTGGTTCCAATCGTGAAGAACTCGACTTCGCGGGCCAGGAGGTCAGCGGTATAGGCTGCGGCCGGAATCTCGATCATCACGCCGACGGGCACGTCGGGGACCAGCGTGCCCTGGCGCCGGAGCTCGGCGCTGACGTCCTCCACGACGCTCCGCGCGGCCCGCAACTGATCGACGCCGGACACGAAGGGGAACATGATGCGCAGGTGACCGTGGCGCGCGGCCCGGAGCAAGGCGCGAAGCTGCGTGCGAAACAGCTGTGGCCGTGCCAGGCTCAGACGCAGCCCTCGCAGCCCCTGGCGCGCAGGCCGATCCGTGTCGACCCATCCGGGTCCGACCTTCGGCGATGCCTCGCGGCGCGCGAGCTGATCTTCGTCGACATCGAAGGTGCGGACCGTGACCGGGGCTGGCGCCATCTCGACGAGCATGGTGCGATAGACCTCGAACTGGGCGTCCTCTTGGAGCAGCGTCGGATCGCCGCTCAGCAGGAACTCCGATCGGTACAGCCCCACGCCCTCGGCCCCGGCGTGCTTGGCGGCGGCCAGATCGCCTGGGAACTCGATGTTGGCCTCGAGTCGGATGCGAACACCGTCGGCCGTGGTGGCCGGCGTGGCCTGCGTCTCGCGGGCCGCGCGCCGCTCGGTGCCCGTTCGGCCTCCCGGGGTGCGTGACGCGCGCGCCAGCTCCCCCGGCTCAGGATCGAGGATGATTGCGCTGTTGCTCCCGTCGATGACGACCAGCTGCCCCGGCTGGATCTGACGACTCGCATCATGGAGGCCGACCACGGCTGGCACCTCCAATGATCGAGCCAGGATCGCGGTGTGGTAGGTCCGGCTGCCGGCGTCGGTCGCAAACCCGCGGACCTTGGTCCAGTCGACCTGTGCGGCCACCGAGGGCGTCAGCTCGTCGGCGACGAGGACCGTGGCGTCCCCGACCTCTTGCAGGAGCGTCCACGGTGTGACCGCCCCTTGCCGCAGGTTCATCCGGACGCGCCCGAGCAGGTCCGAGAGATCACCTTTGCGCTCCTTCAAATACGGATCGGCGATCTCGTCGAAGACCTGGCCCAGTTCCTGATAGACCTGATGGAGCGCCCACTCGGCATTGACGCGCTGCTCCCGGATGAGCGAGACCGCTCGAGGCATGAGCATCGGATCGAAGAGCATCAGGAGCTGCGCGTCGAAGATCGCGGCAAGCTCGGGGCCCCGTCGCCGGGTGACGCTCTCGCGGATCTCGCGCAGCTGGTCGCCGGTCTCGTCGCGCCCACGCTCGAGACGAGCGATCTCGTCGGCGATGCGCTCCTCCGCGACGTGATACCGGAGCACGCGGCCGCGCTGCCCCAAGATGACCGCCCGCCCGCTGACGACGCCGGGCGAGACTCCGATGCCGATGAGGCGCCTCATCCGCCCTCTCCGAACCCGCCTTCGACGAGGGCTGCCAGGGCACGGAGGGCCTCACCCTCGTCGGTGCCGTCTGCCGTGATGGTGATCGTCGTGCCGCGGGCGGCGGCGAGCAGCAAGAGGCCCACAATGCTCTTGCCGTCCATCTCCTTGTCGCCACGCGCCACGCGGACCGTCGACTCGAAGCGGCTCGCGAGATGGACGAACTTCGCGGCGGCCCGTGCGTGGAACCCGAGCTGATTGACGACGGGGACCGAACGCGATGTCACGACGGCCGACCGCGCGCATGAGGGGGGCGGCCGTCGCTCATGACTTGTCCCCCCGCAACAGATCGGAGGCGACCCAGATTGCGCTGCGGCCATGGTCACGCATCTCACGGGCGACCGCCAGGAGGTCTTGCGACCGTCTGAGCGACGCCAGCTTGATGAGCATTGGCAGGTTCACGCCGGTGATGACCTCGACCTGGTTGGCCTCGAGGAACGTCATGCTCAGGTTCGACGGCGTGCCTCCGAACATGTCCGTCAGCAGCAGCACGCCCGCATCGCTGCGCACCCGCTCGATCGCCTTGGCGATGTCCACCCGCGCGTCATTGGCATCGTCATGCCAGCCAATCGAGACGGCCGTGAACTGCGGCAGATCGCCCACGATCATCTCCGCCGCGTTGACCAGCTCGATCGCGAGCTGGCCGTGCGTAATCACCACCACCCCGATCATCGCCAGCGTCCAGGCCAGTACGCGGCGCGTGCGTGAACCGCGTGAGGTGTCATTGTACCGAAATCCTGAGAGCGGCCGAGAGGCGTATGCGCGCTCACGCGCGACCCAAATCGCGATGCCGCACGCGCACGCGGGCGCCCGGCACGGGTGTCAGTGCGCGGCGCAGGTGCTCGGCGAGGGCCACCGACCGATGCCGGCCGCCGGTGCAGCCGATGGCGACCGTCAGGTAGCTCTTCCCCTCCGCGATGTAGTGCGGGAGCACGTACCGTACGTAGTCCTCGAGGCGCGCGATGAACTCACGCGTCGATTCGTCGCGCTGCAGGAACGCCGCGACCGCTCGATCGCGACCGGTCCGCCGGCGCAGGGCGGGCACGAAATGCGGATTCGGCAGGCATCGCACGTCGAACACCAGGTCGGCTTCGAGCGGCACGCCGTGCTTGTACCCAAAGCTGAGCACCGTGACCACGAGCCGTGCCTTGGCCGGGTCGCGCGAAAGGCCCATGAAGAACTGCCGCAGCTCGTGGACCGTCATGTCGGAGGTGTCGACGATCTCGTCGGCCAGGCCCCGGATGGCGCTGAGCCGTGCCCGCTCCTCGCGGATGCCCTCGCTCGCCGAGCGTCTGGGCGCAAGTGGATGCGGCCGGCGCGTCTCGCTGAATCGCCGGACCAGGGTCGAGCTGCTCGCCTCGAGGAAGATCAGCACCGGGTGCAGACCGCGCATCTTCCGGAGTCGCTTGAAGATTCGCGGGAACAACGACAGGAAGTTCCCTTCTCGCACGTCGACGACGATCGCCACCCGCTCGATGTCTCCGCCGCTGGTCGCCAGTTTCGCGAGGGTGGGGATGAGGGTGGTCGGCAGGTTGTCGACGCAGAAGTAGCCGAGGTCTTCGAGCGCACGGATCGCTTGCGACTTGCCCGATCCCGAGAGGCCCGTCAGGACGATGAACGGCGTGCGCCCGCGAATGGCCTTCGTGACCCCCCTCATGCGACGCCACCGCCGTCGAGGCCGTCGTCGTCGGGCTCCTCCGGCGCATCGTCGACCAACTGTCGCAGCTGCTGGTCGAGCCGTTCGGCGAGCAGACGTGCCGCATGGTGGCCGCGCGTTCTGAGAATCTGGTTCCGCGCCGCCACCTCGATGAGAATCGCGATGTTGCGGCCCGGAGCGACCGGCATCTTGATGAGCGGAACCCGCAGGCCGAGGATCTCGTACAGCTCATCGTCCAGGCCGAGCCGTTCGTACTGCCGCTGGGGGTCCCACCGCTCGAGCTGGACGACGAGCTCGACGCGTTTGGACGTGCGTGTCGAGGCGATCCCGAAGAGATCCTTGATATTGATCACGCCGAGGCCGCGCAGTTCCATATGGTGGCGCGTGAACTCGGGGCAGGTGCCGATCAGAATGGTCTCGGACCGGCGCCGCACTTCCACGGTGTCGTCAGCCACCAGGCGATGACCCCGGGCAATTAGATCGAGCGCGCACTCGCTCTTGCCGATCCCGCTCTCGCCGACGATGAGCAAGCCGAGCCCGAGGACATCCAGCAGGCCGGCGTGGAGGATGGTCCGCTCCGCGAGGCTGTCCTCCAGAATCGACGTCAGCTTCGCAATTGCCGTTGGTGTCGCGACGGCGGTCTGCAGGACCGGCCGGGCGGCGCGCTCGGCTTCCTCCCGCACCCCGGGCGGCAGACTGAATCCGCCGGTCGCCAGCACGCAGGGGAAATCGTGGGTGAAGGCCAGCCGCAGGGTGCGGACCCGGGCTGCCTCGTCGAGGCTCTCGAGATACCGCACCTCGCTTTGACCGAAGATCAACACGCGTCCGGGCTTCAAATACTCGTGGAAGCCAGCCAAGGCCAGGCCGGTCTTCTGGACATAAGGGCTGGTGATCGGTCGATCGAGTCCGGCGCCGCCCGCCACCAGATCGAGGGTCAGACCGAAGGCCTCAGGCCGGCTGCGCAGGAGTGCGCCAACGGTGACGCTCGGCACGTGGCTCATGCGGGCTGATCGGTTGGGTGACGGCTACGACTCGATCTCCAGGAGCGCCAGATCGCCGCCAGCGCGTCTGACCAAGACGCTCAACCCCGTCGTCTCGGCGTCGCGGAAGACGACCACGCGGTCTGGGGACGCCTCGATCGCCCGAACGGCCGCCGAGACGGTCATGGAGGCCGGGGCCAGGCGCGCGGTGTGCAGGGTGGTCGGCAGGCGCGCGGTCGGGACGCGGGTACGCCGCCGCGCGGGCGGGGGCGTACCCGGGGACCTGGTCTCGACGCGCTCGGCCGTCGGCACCCGTCCTGGGCGTTTCCGCTCCTGCCATTTACCCTTGAGCTTCATCGCCTGTTGCAGCAGCCGCTCGATGGCGCGGCCCATCGCCTCATCCCAGGACGCGGCCTCGGCGCCGCTGTGCAGAAAGTGCTCGCCCCGCGTATGGAGCGTGATGTCGGCGCGCCGGGCTCTCGGAACCTCCGTCAACACGACCTGAGCCGACACGACCACGTCGGCCAAGAGGCGCTCGAGCTTGACGACCTTCCGCTCCACGATGCGGCGCAGCACCGGCGTGACCGCGACGTGCCGCCCTGTGACTTCGAGTCGCATACGCGTGTGACGTCGACCGACTAGTACAGCACCTTGCGCTGGTTAGAGGTTGGAATCTTCAGCTCCTCGCGGTACTTGGCGATCGTCCGTCGGCCGAGAACAAGACCCTCGCGCTGCAGGATGCTGACGATCTTCGAGTCGCTGAGCGGCTTGCGGGCGTCCTCGTTGTCGATGATCTTCCGAATGCGCTGCTTAATCGTCACCGACGACACGCTCTCGCCGTAGGAGCTGCTGATGCCGCTGTGGAAGAAGTACTTCATCTCGAACACCCCTTGCGGGGTGTGCATGTACTTGTTGGTCACCACGCGGCTGACCGTCGATTCGTGCATCCCGATATCGTTGGCGACGTCGCGAAGGACGAGCGGGCGCAGATGCTCGATGCCGTGATCCAAGAAGTCCCGCTGAAAGTTGATGATGCTGTTGGCGACTTTCTGGATCGTCTTCTGACGTTGCTCGACCGACTTGATGAGCCACAGTGCCGATCGAAACTTGTCTTTCACGTAGGCACGTGTTTCGTCGCTGTTGCCCGAAGCGCCCTTGTCGAGGAGCCGCCGGTACGCCGGGCTGATCCGCATCTGCGGCAGTCCATCCTCGTTGAGCACGGCCACGTACTGATCATCCACCTTGACAACATAGACGTCGGGAATGACGTACTGCGACTGACTGGGGTTGTACCGGCTCCCGGGCTTCGGGTCCAGATTCCGGATGATCTCGATGTGGGACTTGAGCTCCTCGAGCGACAGCCCCAGCCGACGGGCGATCTCCGGCGCCTGATGGTTCTGAAGCAGCCGGAGGTGTTCGGTCACGATCTTCTCGGTCGGCGTCCCCTCGAAGCCGAGGTGACGCAGCTGGAGCAGCAGGCACTCCTGCAAGTCGTGCGCGCCCACCCCCGTCGGATCGAAGCTCTGGACCAGGCGGAGGGCTCGCTCCACCTCGGTCACCGGCCAGGGGCCCATCGAGGCCAGCTCGTCGAACGACGCCACGAGATACCCGTCGTCGTCGAGGTTGCCGATGATGGCGGCCCCGATCTCGCGCATCAGCGGATCGTCGGTCTGCATCGAGAGCTGCCACATCAGATGGTCGGAGAGCGAGCTCGAGGTGGACAGCGTGTTCTCGATCGGCGGGAGTTCCTTGATCTCCTGCGGCGCACGCGGTCGGTAGCCGTCGTCCAGATAGTCGCCGAAGAAGTACTCGTAGTCCTGATCGTCCCAGGTGTCGGTCTTGTTGGCCTGCTCTTGCACGGCGGGCTTCTCCGGCGTCTGGGCGGCGTCCACGGGCTGGAGCTCCTCCGTCGGCACCTCCTCGAGCATCGGGTTCTCGACCATTTCCTGATTGAGAAGATCCGACAACTCGAGCGTCGACATCGGCAGCAGTTTGATGGCCTGCTGGAGCGAAGGCGTCAGGATCAGTTTCTGTACGAGCTTCGTGTGAAGCTTTTGCTGGATACCCATTCCGCGTCTACATCACCTAAAGGCTTCCATGGCCGCGGGTTACTCGCTCAACGCCGGCACGGTGACGCCGGCCACGCGTGACTCGCTCCGCAACCCATGCAATTCCCAGGCCTTATTCTAGTCCAATCGGAAGTCGGGCCCGAGATAAATCCGTCGTACCTCTTCATCGGCCGCAAGGCGTTCCGGCGTACCACTCTTGAAGATGGCGCCCTCGTGAACGATGTAGGCGCGGTCAGTGATGCGCAGCGTTTCCCTCACGTTGTGGTCGGTGACCAGGACGCCAATCCCTCGCGCCTTCAGGTGGAAGATGATCTTCTGGATATCACCGACTGCGATAGGGTCGATGCCCGCGAACGGCTCGTCGAGGAGGATGAACTTCGGCGAGAGCACCAGGGCCCGCGTGATTTCGGCGCGCCGCCGCTCCCCGCCCGACAAGGTATAGGCCCTCGAGCGGGCCAGCGGCGTCAGGTTCAATTCGGCCAGCAGCTCCTGCAGCCGCTGCCGCCTGGCCGCGGCGCCGAGCGATGTCGTTTCGAGGATGGCCATGATGTTCTGCTCGACCGTCAGGCCCCGGAAGATCGAGGACTCCTGGGGAAGGTATCCAATGCCCTTCCGCGATCGGACATACATCGGGTCGGTCGTCACGTCCTGTCCATCGAGCAGTACGCGACCGGAGTCTGGCGCCGTCAGGCCGACGGTCAGATAGAACGTCGTCGTCTTGCCGGCGCCGTTCGGACCAAGGAGCCCGACCACCTCGCCCGAGTCGACCTCGAGGCTCACGCCGCGCACCACCGTCCGGCCGCTGTAGGACTTGGTTAGATCGATCGTGCGGAGGGTCGGCATCAGCTGGGGCGGGCAAGCATCAAGCCGTCCCGGGGCACTTCGTGCCGCCCTTGCTCTGCGTGCGGATCAACTCGTTGCCGTCGACGATGATCCTATCGGTCGATCGGAAGAAGGTCAACGTGCGCCCGGTGGTCTCGCGGCCGCAGCTGTCCTCGAGCAGCACCGGCGTGCCCGTCACGACGTACCGCTCCTCTGCGCTCAGGTACGTCATACGTGCGCCCGTGGTCTTGCGGGTCTTCTCGCGCAGTGTAACCTTCTCGTAAGCCTCGGCGCGCTCGAGCTCGTTGCCCGATGGCTTCAGGAAGAGCTCGATCTTCTCGGCCGTGACGTCGCCTTGGATGCCGGTCACGTGGGCGGCGCCCGTGTACGTCGCCCGGCGCACCTCCTCCGTGTACTCGAACTGCTTGGAGGTCGTCGTCGTCCGCACCCGTTCGACTCGGCCGTTCTCGGTCTGCTCGAAGACTCCGGTGGTCGCAACCGATCCACCCGCCGACAGATCCCCTGCCTTGTCATCCACGGTGAGGCTATCGGCCTTGATCGACGTCTCACCCTGCCAGAGCCACGCACTACCGGAGTACACGGCTCGCTGCTTGGGGGCACTGTAGACCAGATCCGTCGCGGTCACATTGACCGGCTTGTCTTTGTCGAGCATCGACGGCACGACAATCGGCTCCCCCTCACCCGACGCGCGTGCCGGAAGGAGCACCGACTTCACATCCCCCGCGGCGTGGACCTCTGGACCCTCGAGCCCGATCATCATGCTGACCGCATACACTCCCACCCGGGTATGCGTCAGGTGAGGACGCTCACGGCCAGGCTCGCTGCCGCTCAGCTCGAGTGAGCCCGCGCTCAACCGATACCGGGCGACGGCGGCTTCGGCGGTGAGATCGGCGTCCTCGAACCGCACGTTCTGTTGGAAGCGGGCCTCGTCGATGCTGCCGAGGCCTGGCGTGAGCGAGGTCTCGAGCACCCCGGCCCGTGCCGCGCGCTCCCTCGACAGGCTGACCCGTTCGCGAAACTTCACGGCGCGGACGAACCGCGCGTTCGTGAGGCCGTGGGTGGCATCGCCGGTTGCATCGATGTCGTCGCTGGCGATCGATCGTGCGGGTGCGTCCCCCGCACCGGGCAGCTCGAGTTCGACACCGCCGCGCCCGGCGAGCGCCGTCGGCAACGAGCCCCCGGCCAAGGTCACCTCGAGAGTGTTCGCGCGAATGCGCCGACTGGGCTGTCCCGGCTCGCCCGCGACCTGCACGACGGCACCCTCTGTCTGGCGCGACCGCTCGAGCGTCTCACCGTCGGCTGCATACTGCAGGTCGATGTCGCGTGCCACCAGCAGCTCGACACCCCCCGGCTGATTCGGCACCATGACGATGCGCGCATTTCCACGGAGCTCCAGGAGCTGGACCCGTTCGTCCTCGGCATCGAGACGGGCCGTTCCCTGATCGGCGTCCATCACGGTCCTGTCCCGCACCGCGTGAAGGCTTCGATCGAACCTGAGGAGATGCTCTTGACGCCGGTACTCGGCCAGCCCCGAGGTCAGACGCAATCCGCTCTCACCGTTGCCCGGCGCAATCCGCACCGTCGCCTGGTCGAGGAGGGTCAGGATGTCCTGTCGCTCGTCATACGTGACGCCGATGCCGGAGCCGGTTAGGCGCCCGCGCGAGAACTCGGCCAGGCCCGGCGCGTTCATGCCGCCCTCCTGTTTGACGTACTGCGCCCGCTCCGTCTTCACCGTCAGCCCATCGTCGCTCGTCAGCGTCACGTTGCCTTCGAGGGTGATGGCGCCCTCGCCGTCCTCGGCCTGACCGAAGGCGCCTCGAATGGTGTAGGTGCGCCCGGAGTCCCTTGTAGCCGTGACCGTGACCCCCTGCATGCGCTTCGAGCCGTCCGGGTAGGTCAGTAGGCGATCGAACTCGATGCGGACGTCTTCTTTGTCTCGAGTCAGGCGGATGGTCCGGCCGCCGGCGCTCTCGACAACCGCGGCCGGGTCGGACCGCTCAATCGACGTGGGAGGAGCGTACGCCGCGCGCTTCTGGAACGCGAGTCCCAGCGCGACGGCGAATGCAGCGCCCGCCACGGCGATGAGCAGGCGCGCCGGTCTGTGCCAGGAGGCCATAGATGGGACGCCGCCCTTGTCGGCAGTCTGATCGCCCGTGCTTACCTGTTCTCGAGCGCTCCGGAATCGAGAGCCGCCTCTCCCACCGCTCGCGACGCGTCCGACTCGACGGCCTGCACGCGCTCGCTCGTCCCGGCGGGGTCACGCGGTGCTTTGAAGTCGGCCAACATCAGCTCGACGAATGCCTCACCATTGTACTGGTTCTGATCGAGTGAAAAGGCAATGTCGACCTGGCGTCGGTGCTCTTCGAGATAGTCGCGCCGCTCCGACGCACGCCAGGCCACGGCCCGAAAGACCCGACCGTCCTGGCGCAGGGCCATCTTCAGGTGGCGCTCCTTGAGCGTCCGCGGCCCATCGATGATCTCGACCCCGCGCGCGGCGAAGACCGGCCGAGGATTGCCGGCGCCGAAGGGGGCGAGCGACGCCACGCCGGCGGTCACGGCCCCCGAGATGCCGCGAAACGCCAGGTCTGCGTCGATCCGTAACCGCGGCATCAGATCTTCGGGGCCGAGCAGCTCGTCGGCGATCTCGTTGACGCCGAGCCGCAGCGATCGGATCTGAGCCGTCTCGAGGGTGAGACCGGCGGCTTGCCGGTGCCCGCCGAACCGCACGAGGCGGTTGCTGCACCGCTCGAGCGCACCGAGCATGTCGAACATCGGGATGCTGCGGCACGACCCATGGGCTACCTCGCCGTCGATCGACAAGACGATGGCTGGACGATGGAAGGCGTCGACGAGCTTCGAGGCCACGATCCCGATAACGCCACGGTGCCAGCCCTCTCCAGCGACGACCAGCACCGACCGAGCGCCGACCTCGGGATCGGTCTGTACGATCTTCTTCGCCGCGGCGAGGATGGATGCCTCTTCCTCCTGACGGCGGACGTTCTCCGCATCCAGCTGCTCGGCGAGCGAGCGGGCTTCGTCGCCAAGCGCCTCGTCGTTCGCGAGCAGGAGCTTGGTGGCAATATCGGGCGTGCTCATCCGTCCCGCGGCGTTCACGCGAGGCGCAAGGAGGAACGAGATGTGATAGCTGTCGATGGTCTTCCCACGGAGACCCGACACCTCGAGGAGGGCCCGCAAGCCGACTTTGTGCGGTCCCTTCGATAGGAGGTCGAGGCCGAGCTTCGCAATGACCCGGTTCTCGCCGACGAGCGGCACGACGTCGGCGAGCGTGCCGATTGCGGCGATCTTTACGAAGCCAGGCAGCCAGCTCGTGTGCCCGGTGCGCGTGCACAACGCCTGCACGAGCTTGAGCGACACGCCGACGCCAGCCAGGAACTTGTCTGGATAGCCGCAGTCTGTGCGCTTCGGATTGATGACCGCGAGGGCTGGCGGCAGCGCGACGTCGGGCTCATGGTGGTCGGTGATGATGAGATCGACGCCGAGGTCGCGTGCCCGCCGTGCCGCCTCGGCGCCGCGGATCCCGCAGTCGACCGACACCACGACCGAGACCCCGGCCGCGTGCAGGCGCTCGATGGCTGCCGGCTGCAGGCCGTAGCCATCCTTCAGGCGTTCGGGAATGAAGTGTACGACGTCGGCGCCGAGGAGTTCCAGGGTCCGCCGCAGAATCACCGTCGACGTGATGCCGTCGACGTCGTAGTCACCGTGGACCGCGATACGCTCGCGCCGCGTCAGCGCCTGGAGCAAGCGGTCGACGGCCGTTGCCATGTCGGCCAGGCGCATGGGATCGTGCAGGTGCTCCAGCCGCGGGTTCAGGAACCGCGCCGCAGCTGCCGGATCCCCCAGTCCGCGTTGGCACAGCAGACGTGCGACGATCAGCGGGATGTCGAGCTCGGTGGCAAGACGCGCGCTCTGCGACTCATCGCAGGCCAGCGCTTCCCAGCGTGGGGCCATGGCCGGCACGGGTCAGGTCGTCCCCTGGTCGACGAAATCGACGCCCAGGCGTCCCATGTTGCGAAACTTCTGATACCGAGCGGCCAGCCTCGTTGACGCCTCGAGCAGGCCGACTTCAGTCAGGGCCCGCTCGACGGCATCGCCAACGAGCGCCGACGCCCGTGCGGGATCGGCGTGCGCGCCCCCCACTGGCTCCGACACCACGGCGTCGATGATGCCCATCTTCAGCAAGTCCGGCGCCGTCAGGCGCAGGGCGGAGGCTGCCTCGACCTTTCGACCCGCATCCCGCCACAGAATCGCGGCACACCCTTCGGGAGGAATGACACTGTAGATGGCGTGCTCCTGCATCAGGATCCGATCGCCAACGGCGATGCCGAGCGCTCCGCCGCTCCCACCTTCGCCGCTGACCAGCACGATGATGGGTGTGTCGAGCAGCATCATGTCGCGGAGGTTGGCGGCAATGGCCTCGGCGACGCCACGTTCTTCGGAATCGACGCCGGGATACGCGGCCGGGGTATCGACGACGACGATGATGGGGCGGCTGAACTTCTCGGCCAGCCGCATCGCCCGCAGCGCCTTTCGATAGCCTTCGGGCTTGGCGTACCCGAAGTTGCGGTAAATCTTCTGCTTGGTGTCGGTGCCCTTGACATGCCCCACGACCAAGACCGCCTTGTCGCGGAAGAGCGCGAAGCCGGCCATGATCGCGTGATCGTCGGCGAAGCGGCGGTCACCGTGGATCTCGGTGAAGTCCTGGAACAAGGCCTCGACGAAGGCCTCGAGCCCAGGACGATTGGGGTGGCGCGCCACCTGGACGCGCTGCCACGGGGTGAGCGACGCGTACAGATCCGCCCGCATCGACGTCAGGCGCGCCTCGAGCGTGGTGAGCTCCCGCGCGCTGGCCTCGGTCGGCGGCTGCCGGCGGAGTGTCTCGATCTGCTGCACGAGCGACGCAACCGGCGCCTCGAAATCGAGGGTCTCAGCGGGCATGCCGGGCGGTTCCTCTGATCGGATCGCGAGCCTTCATGGCCTGACGCACGCGCATGGCGTTCCCCTCCCTGCCCGCCATCGCTCAGGCCCGCAGCGAGACCGCGCCTTGGCCGACGATCTCTTCCACTTCGGCGACGAGCGCCGGCGACGGTCTGACACGAATCTGCGATGACACATCGGCCCTGACGCGGAGCCGACGCGCGACGCCGGGTACCTCGATTTCGAACACGATCCGGCGATCACCGCGGTGACGGGAGAACACGGTGCCCAAGGCCTCGAACGTGCGTCGTTCGACCGGCAGCCGGACGCGAATCGCAACCTCTCGCGCCAGGCGCTCACGCACGGCCTCGATCGGGACGACCTCGCTCGCCAGGATCCGGCTCGACTCGTCGTCTCGCTCGAGCTTGCCACGGACGAGCACCAGCGTTCCAACCTGGATGGCGTGTGCGCTGCGCTGGAACGTCTCCGGGAAGGCGATGACTTCGACGCTGCCTGAAACGTCCTCGAGCGTGAAGACGGCCATGCGGTCGCCCTTCCTGGTTTTGAGCGCTCGCACCGTTGCCACGATCCCGCCGACGCTGGTGTCCGGCTCGATCGGCTTGGGACCTCCGGGACCCCATGTGTCGCCGCGAGGAGCGGACAGCGGTGCGTCGGCCAGTGCGGCGATCGTCCGCGCTCCGTACGCCGCGAGGTCCGCGGCATAGCGGTCGACCGGGTGTCCGCTCCAATACAGCCCGAGCGTTTCTTTCTCGAACCCGAGCCGTTCGATCTCGGTCCAGGGCGGGGCGGCCGGCAGCGATGGAGACTGCCCTCCAGCGTGCTCGTCGGCTGCGTGGTCCTGAAAGCCCGCGAACAGCTGCGCCTGCCCCTCGTCACGATCGCGCTGGTGGCGCGCGCCGTGTTCGCACGCCGCGTCGAGTCCGGCCATCAGGCGCGGCCGGAGCTCGGTGGACGACAGCCGCTCGAGCGCTGGCACGCCGCTGGCCAGCGCGTCGAACGCTCCGGCCTTGACGAGGCTTTCGAAAGCCCGCTTGTTCACCAGGCGCAGGTCAAGCTCTTCGCAGAGCTCATGAAGCGATCGAAGGCGTCCGCGCGTCTTACGCACCGAGAGCAGCGCCTCGACCGCGCCCTCGCCGACGTTCTTGATCGCCGTCAGCCCAAACCGCACGCCCCTGCCCGGCTCCACCGTGAACCGCAGCTGAGACTCGTTGACGTCAGGCGGCAGCAGCGGAATGCCGCGCTCGCGACACTCGCCGAGGTAGAGCGCCAGCTTGTCGCTGTTCGCGGCCTCGATCGTGAGGAGCGCCGCCGCAAAATGCCACGGGTAGTTCGCTTTCAGGTAGGCCGTCTGGTACGCCAGGTAGGCGTAGGCCGTGGAGTGCGACTTGTTGAAGCCGTAGCCGGCGAAGTGCTCCATGAGATCGAAGATATGCGCGGCCTTCTTCTCGTGGTGCCCCTGCGCGACGGCGCCACTCACGAACTTGGCGCGCATCGCGGCCATGACGTCGGCTTTCTTCTTGCCCATCGCCTTGCGCAGCAGGTCGGCCTCGCCGAGCGTGAAGCCGGCCAGCACGTTCGAGATCCGCATGACCTGCTCTTGGTAGGCGATGACGCCGTAGGTGTCAGCCAGCACCGGCTCGAGCTCGGGGAGCTCGTACTTCACCTCGGTCTTCCCTTGCTTGCGCGCGATGAAGTCGTCGACCATGCCGCTTCGGAGCGGGCCGGGCCGATAGAGGGCGTTCAAGGCGATGAGGTCGTCCAGCCGCTGCGGTTTCGCCTTGCGCAGAATGTCGCGCATGCCGCTCGACTCGAACTGGAAGATGCCGAAGGTCTGCCCTTCCTGGAACAGCCGATACGTCGCAGAATCGTCGAGCGGCACGCGGTCGATGTCGAGCCGCTCGCCCGTCGTCCGCTCGATCTCGTCGACCGCGTCGTGGATGAGCGTGAGCGTCGATAGACCGAGGAAGTCCATCTTGAGGAGCCCGACGCGCTCGATCTCCTTCATCGACCACTGGGTGACGATTTCGTCGCGTGCACCCTTGTAGAGCGGCGCGTACTCGGTGATCGCCTTCGGCGCGATGACGACACCCGCGGCATGGACCGAGGCATGGCGGGTCATCCCCTCGAGACGCCTCGCGACCGACAGCAGCTCTTTGGCTCTGGCGTCGCTCTCCTCCATCTCGCGTAGGACCGGACTCTCCTCGAGCGCCTTGTCGAGCGTCATGTCGAGCGTGGGCGGGATGAGCTTCGCGACCTTGTCGACCTCGGCGAAGGGCCATTCGAGGACGCGACCCACGTCCCGGACGACCGCCCGCGCCTTCATCGTTCCGAAGGTGATGATCTGCGCAACGTTCTCCCGGCCGTAGCGGCGCGTGACGTACTCGATGACTTCACCGCGTCGGCGCTCGCAGAAGTCGATGTCGATGTCGGGCAGCGACACGCGCTCCGGGTTGAGGAAGCGCTCGAAGATGAGATCGAAGTCGATGGGGTCGACGTCCGTGATCCGCAGACAGTACGCCACCAGGCTGCCAGCGGCCGAGCCGCGCCCGGGGCCGACGGGGATTCCCCGCTCGCGCGCGTACCGGATGAAGTCCCAGACGATCAAGAAGTAGCCGGGGTACTGCATCTTCTTGACCATCTCGATCTCGTACGAGAGCCGCTGCTCGTAGTCCGCGATCGGATGTCGCAACTGTCCGGTTGCCTGGAGCGCCGTGAGCCGGGGCAGCCGCTCGGCGAACCCGGCGCGCGTGACGTGCTCGAAGTACCCATCGAGCGTGTAGTCCGCAGGCACGTCGAAATGAGGCAGATGGTTCTCCCCATCGGGGAGCTTGACCTGACACCGTTCCGCGATGCGAAGAGTGTTGGCGAGCGCCTCGGGATAGTCCTTAAAGGTTGCCGCCATCTCTTCGGCCGTCTTCAGGAAGAACTGGCGTGCGTCGTAACGCAGCCGCTTGGGATCGCTGAACGCCTTGCCCGTGCCGATGCAGAGCAGGACGTCGTGCGCGTGGGCGTCGGTGTCTCGCAAATAGTGCACGTCGTTCGTGCACACGAGCGGCAATCCCAGCTCGCGCGCCAGCATCGGGATTCCCGTGTTGACGGTCCGCTGCTCATCGATGCCGTGCCACTGCATCTCCAGAAAGAAATTCCCCGGCCCGAGGATGTCGCGATAGGCGGCGGCCGCCGCCAGCGCCCGCTCATCTTGGTGCGTGGCCAGCCCCTGTGCCACCTCCCCCTTCAGACAGCTGCTCAGCCCGATGAGGCCCTTGGCATGCTGCGCCAGCAGGTCCTTGTCGATCCGGGGTTTGTAGTAGAACCCTTCGGTGTAGCCGGCCGATACCAGTTTGATGAGATTGTGATAGCCCTCGAGGTTCTCGGCGAGCAAGATCAGGTGGTTCTGCGTCTCCCCGGGATTGCCGGTCTTGAGCAGGCGGCTGTCCGGAGCGATGTACACCTCGCAGCCCAGGATCGGATTGAGGCCGCGAGCGCGTGCGTGGTCGTGGAAGATGACCGACGAGAACATGTTGCCGTGCTCGGTGACGCCGATTGCCGGCATCTTGAGAGCCACGGCCTGATCGAGGAGCTCGTCGATCCGACAGGCCCCATCGAGCAACGAGTACTCCGTGTGCAGGTGCAAGTGCACGAACTCAGCCACGGACCGATCCTCCCATAGACTGACACGTCGCCGCGCAGGCCCCTGCGCGTATGCCCCTTCGCCACGTCTGAAGGCCCGTCGCTGTGCGACCGACGTTCGAGCCCCGGAGCCCGAGTGCGCCCATGACGATCATTCCCTCACTCCCATTCGATCGTCGAGGGCGGCTTCGAGCTGATGTCGTAGACCACGCGATTGATGCCCCGGACCTCGTTCACGATGCGCGAGGAGATCGTGGCCAGCAGATCGTGCGGCAATCGCGCCCAGTCCGCGGTCATCCCGTCGCGACTCTCCACGGCACGAATCGCAAGCGTGTACTCGTAGGTTCGCTCGTCGCCCATGACACCGACGCTCTGGACGGGCAGCAATACCGCGAAGCTCTGCCACAGCCGCCGGTACCACCCGTGGCGTCTGACTTCCTCGGCGACCACGGCGTCAGCCCTGCGGAGCAGGTCCAGCCGCGCTGGCGTGACCTCGCCGAGAATCCGCACCGCGAGGCCCGGACCCGGAAACGGCTGGCGCATCACGAACTCCTCGTCCAGCCCCAATTGCCGGCCCACTTCCCGAACCTCGTCCTTGAAGAGCTCACGCAGCGGCTCCACCAACCGGAGCCGCATCCGCTCGGGCAAGCCGCCGACGTTGTGGTGGCTCTTGATCACCGCTGACTGCCCCACGATCGAGACCGATTCAATCACGTCCGGATAAAGCGTGCCCTGGGCCAGGAAGTCGACGTTGCCCAGCTTCGCCGACTCGGTCTCGAACACGTCGATGAAGGTGCCCCCGATGACCTTGCGCTTCTGCTCGGGATCTACGACACCGGAGAGCCGCGAAAGGAACACCGACGTGGCGTCCACGAACACCAGCGGCAACGAGAGCCGCTCGAACCGTGCGCGAATCTGCGCCGCCTCGTTCAATCGCAGCACGCCGTTGTCAACGAAGATGCACATCAGCCGATCGCCGACCGCGCGGTGGACGAGGAGCGCCGCCACGGTGGAGTCGACCCCTCCACTCAGTCCGCATACCACACGTCCGGTCGGCCCGACCCGTTCCCGGACCCGCGCGATCGCATCCTCGACGAAAGACGCCATGGTCCAGTCGCCGACGCACCCGCACACGCGGTACGCAAAGGCGCGCAGGATTTCAAGTCCGCCTTCGGTGTGCACTACCTCGGGATGGAACAGCAGGCCATACAACCTGCGCTGCGGGTCGGCCATGGCTGCGACCGGCGCATTCTGGCTCGTCGCGATGATGGCGAAGCCCGGCGGGACATGGGCGACGAGATCGCCGTGACTCGCCCAAACCGATAGCGTCGCGGGCACGGAGGCGAAGAGCGCGGCAGCGGGCCCGGCGCCCGCTACGGTGACGGTCGCCTGGCCGAACTCACGCTGCGGGGCGCGGGCCACCTCGCCGCCGAGCATGTCGGTCATGAGCTGCATGCCGTAGCAGACGCCCAGCACGGGCACCCCCAGCTCGAAGACGCCGAGGTCGCAGCGTGGCGCCCCCTGGTCCGATACGCTCCGCGGGCCGCCCGAGAGGATTACGCCCGCGGGACGACGCTCACGAAGTCTCGCGAGCGGGGTATCCGGTGGATGAATCTCGGAATAAATGGAAAGCTCTCGAAGCCGTCTCGCGATGAGCTGGGTGTACTGCGAGCCGCAATCGAGCACAACAATGGTTTGGTGAGTCACACGATCTGGTCCGGCCCATCTGTCTGCGTGAACGAACACGCTATTATAGCGGGGTGGCACCACGCCTCACCACTATATATGGTGGTACCGCGGCTCTTCTCGTGGCATTGACCGCATGGTCGGCCGAGCGAGAACCACCGGTGCTCTCGCTCTTTCCCATCCGCGCGTCGTGGTCGATCGAGGTCAAGGGGATCGCGGGGTCACCAGGCTTTTCAACGACGCGGGCCTACGTGCCCATCGATGATGGGCGGCTTGCCGCGTTCGATCTGGTCCGGGGCCGGACCCTCTGGACGATTACGGCGCCGACCACGGCGGCGCCGGTCGCCGATGAGGCTCTGGTCCTCCTTACGATGGACATGAGCCTGCGCGCGCTTCACGCGGCGTCGGGCGTGGATGCGTGGCGTGCCGAGCTTGAGGCGCCGGCCTCGACGTCGCTCAGTCTGCGGGCCGGCTGGCTCCTGGTGCCCGACGAAACGGGCGGCGTCGCGGCGTTTCGGGCGTCGGATGGATCGCGCATCTGGGACCGCAAGATCGGCAGCCCTGCCAGCGCGCCGCCGACGATCGACGGCGTCCGCGTGTACGTGCCGACGCGAGACGGGCGGGTATTGGCGCTGGGCGTCACCGATGGCCGACCGCTCTGGGAGCGGCGGCTTGGCGGAGCGGCCGAGGAGATCCTTGCGGTGGACGGCCGACTCTACGTCGGCTCGAAGGACAATTACTTCTACTCGCTGGACGCCGAGCATGGCGGCGTCCGCTGGCGCTGGCGCACCGGGGGGGACATCGTGGGCGCGCCCGTGGCGGACCAGGACCGCGTGTACTTCGTCTCTCTCGATAACGTGGTCCGCGCCCTCGACCTCCGGAGTGGGGCGCAGCGCTGGCGGCGCGCGTTGCCGAACCGGCCCGGGGCCGGTCCAAGGCTCGCCGCTGGGTCGCTGCTTGTGTGGAGCCTCGGCGGGGCCGTGCAGGCGCTGGCGACCAAGGACGGCGCGCACGCTGGAGAGCTGGAACGGAGAGGCTTGCTGGCCGGACCCCTGCACGTGGTGGAGCCACCCGACGTGCCGCTGCCGGCCGTCGTGCGCGTCACCCGCTCCCTCGAGGGCTCGGCGGTCACCGCGCTCGTGCGCGACGTCGAGCCCAAGATCGTCCCGTTGACGCCACTCCCCAACCCGATTCCTGTCGCGCCGAGCGCCACATCCTCGCCGCTGCCGGATCCCGGCGGCGCGAGCGCCCCGAGCGGCGGTCAACCCACGGCCACAACCGACTCCACGGAGCGGTGACTCTGCGAGGCTTGCTGGGCGAGGAGGTGCCGCCGGTAGAGTGTTACGTAGGCGCCGAGTGCCGTCAGGGCGAGGTACTCGAAGACCAGGCCTCGAATGATGAGCGCGAGGATCTGGAGAGGGAAGACGGCGAGGCCGACGAGCGGGACGAAGGCGATGAGACCCACGCCCGACAACGACAGCGTCGAGGCAAAGGTCGCTGTAACGAGCAGGGCGAGCACAACCAAGAAGATTCGCCCGAGAAGCCGTTTCTGTGCGCGCGCAAACCGAGCGACCGACCGCACCGCCTCGCCGACACCCACGCCTTCGAGGCCGATCGCGATCTGGAGGAGCAAGTAGACCAGGTTCACCACCGTAATCCACAGGACCAACCCGACGGCCGAGAGTGCGACGAGGAAGCCCCAGCCGACGCGAGGCAGTCCGGCCTCGGCGCTTCCGAGCCCATACACCACGAAAGCGAAGTACGACGCGCCGGAGACGGCATAGACCACCATCAGGCCAAGGCCCAAGCGGACGTAGGGCCGTGCCAAGCGCCCACAGCCCTCGAGGAAACGAGCCATCGTGAAGCGGGCCGCTGACTTGAGCGCTTCATAAGTGACCGGCTCGCGCTCGATGGGTCCGGTTTTGCTGTTGGCATCGATGAGCACGGTCACCGTGCCACCTTTGGTCAGAAACGACAGCACCGATCCCCCGATCACGGCCAGACCGAAGGCGGCGACGAAGGCGAGGAAGGCGATCGGCTCGGCCACGAGCGCGCTGGTCACCGTGGTCAGGAGGTCGCGCTGGCTGCCCTGAAGGAGATTCCCCAGATCGCCGCCGAGCAGGACGGCGACGAGAATGCCGGCGCCAATGAGCGGCACCCCCAGCAGCACCTGAAACGTGGTCTGTACGATGAACTGGATGGCGACGATTTGCCAGTTCGCAGCCGCGATGAGCGCGCCGCGCTTCAAAAGCAGCTTGACGTCCAAATCGATTTCACTATAGCACCCGTGTATCCTGAGCTTGACCGGATGTCGTACCTGATGGCGGGAGTCCTCCGCCGGCTGGCCATCACCCTTGGAGCTGGCGCCCTGTCGGTCCTCATCGTGCTGGGTGTCGGCGCGGGCCTCATCCGCTTTCGGTTCGGGGCAACCGACGAAGCCGCCCGACGCGCGATCCAGGCCGACGTGCAACGCCGATTCGACGAGGGCGCCGACGCGCTCGGCGAGATGTCGGCGCGTGTCGCCGAGGCCCGGGAGCTCGTCGCCGCTGCCCCGCGCGACCCGGCCAAGGCTCAGGCGCTCTTTGCGGAGCTGGCACGCGCCGTCCCGTCGTCAGTCGCTGGATCGGCCGGCGTGACCGTCTACGACGCGGCGCTCACGCCGCTCGCGTGGGCCGGACGGGTCTTCGATCTGCCCCGGGCACGAGCCGATGAGGCTGGATCGGTGTTCGTGGAGTTCCGCCCGGTTGGCCCTCGGCTGGTCAGGGTCGATGGCCTCGTCGAGCGCGCCGGCGCGGCGCCGGTTCGCACGGGCCTCATCGTCGCCGAGCGCTGGTTGGCCGACGATCTGTCGTCCCTCAGCCTCCAAGGTGCGTTCGTGCTACACACGGCGATCGCGCCGGTGACGCTCGCGGCTGGGGCGTCGCCGGCTGCCACAGCGACCGACCACGCGTTTGCGATTCGCGGCGAGAACGGGGAGGCGCTCGCCTATGCGACCGTCACGGCCGCCGACCTTCGAACCCAACGCGAGATCTGGGAGGGGCGTGTGCGGACGGCCGGAGCGCTGGTCGTGGCCCTGACGCTGCTCCTCTGCGCGGTGGTCGTCTGCGACATGCGGCCTGCCGTCCGCTCGTGGCGAGGGTATGTGGCCAAGACGCTCACAGCGACTGCGCTCCTCGTGATCGCCCGTCTCGTTCTGCCTTGGGCGTCGTCATCAGCGGGCTGGCACCCGTTCGGCACACCCTTCGACATCGCCTTGACGGCGATGCTCCTCCTCGCGCTCACGAACCTGGCGATCGAGACACTCGCCACGTGGCGGCTGACGCGTCGCCCGCTGCGACCTGTCTCTGCTTCGAGGCTCGTGCTCAGAGCGGGCGCGTATGCCCTGGCGGGCGTCGTGGCCGGGGGACTTGTGCTCGCCTACGGGGAGTTCCTTCAGGACCTCGCCGCGAACCGCGCGGTCCGCCTGCTGCCGTTCTCCCTGCATCCGGTTGATCGCGATCGACTCACACTCGCCTGCGGCCTGGTGATGCTCCACGCCGCGATCATCTGGGCCGGTGCCGCTGCGGCACGGCTGGTTGCGGTCCGCCTTCGTGGCGCGCGTGCGCACACACATTCTCTCCTCGCCGTCGTCGCCTGGAGCGCCGGGGCACTCGGCGTCATCCTGCTCGGTGCCGGTGAGCGCTCGTCCCTGCCGCTGCTGCCGCTGCTCTCAGCGGTCGCCTGTGCGGGGCTGGCGGCCGTGGCGCTCTCTCGGCCCCAGGGCCCGCTGCGCCGCACCTCACAGGCGGCGCGCCTGGGCCGTTTGTACCTCGCGCTTCTCCTGCCCTCGGTCGCCCTCTACCCGCTTCTGCTGGAATTCGCGGATCGAGCCAAAGCACGACTCGTCGCCGGGACGTTCGCCCCGGCGGCACTCAGCCACCGCGATGATCTGAAAGTCCGCCTGGCGCGCACACTCGAGCAGATCGACGCCCGTCCACCGCTCGGTCGCATCGTGGAGCCGTCCGAGGGGAATCCGCCCGAGGCCGAGCCGGCGTTTCAGATCTGGCGCGCAACCGATCTGTCCACCTTCCGGCTGACCTCGGCCGTCGAGGTCTATGGACCGAACGGCCGGCTGGCGAGCCGCTTCGCCCTCCGCTTGCCGCAAACCGCGCCGGCGACGCTCGCGCTCGGCAGCTGCCTGGATTGGGATGTGCTCGACGAGGTCACCGCCCTGGGCTCGAGCGAACGCCACGTCCTGCGCGCCAGCCGGGGGATCTGTGAGAACGGTCGACGCACAGGGGGCCTCGTGCTCCGCGCAATGCTGGACTATCGTACGCTCCCGTTCACGTGGTCTGAGCTCCCCTATGTCGCCTCGCTTGGCCCCAACCGCGAGCCGATCGAGGACGCGCACGGGAGCGACGTCGAGTTCGTGGCCTACGGGTGGAGTCGCGCGCCGCTCTTCTCTTCGGGCACGGCGGTGTGGCGGATCCCGGATGACGTCTTCGAGCGGCTCGTGCAGTCGCGCACGCCTTTCTGGGCCACGCTCGAGCGCGACGATGGGCGGTTCCGCGTCTATTTCGGGAGCGATCGGGGCAGCATCTACGCGCTCGGCTATCCGCTGCTGTCGTCGTTCGGGCACTTGGTGAATCTCGCCGAGCTCCTCGTCCTGGTCGGCGTGCTGTATGCGGTGGGACTGGTGGGTGCCACGCTGGTGAGCGGCCTTGTCCCGAGCCGATTGAGCGGGCGAGCCCTGCTCCGGGAAGTACGGTCGAGCTTCTACCGGAAGCTCGTCGTCGCGTATGTCGCCGGGGCGGTCGCACCCGTGCTCGTTCTGGCTTTCGCGACACGCGCGTACTACTCCGCGCAGGCGCAGGCCGGCGTGGCGGCCGAGGCGATCAAGACGGTGACGGTGGCGCAGCGTCTCGTCGAAGACTACGCGACGCTTCAGCAGCGGGGAGCAGGCGCGCTCGACTACATCGATGATCAAACGATGGTCATCGTCGGGCGCGCGATCGATCAGCCGGTGCATCTCTTCGACCGCACGCGCCTGCTCGCCACGAGCGAGCGCGATCTCTTTGCCTCGGGCCTCTTGACCACGCGGGCCTCGGCCGATCTGTATCGCGCGATCGTTCTGGATCGGCTGCCCACCTTCGCCGGCGTCGATGATGTGGGCGGATCGGAGTACCTGGTCGCCGCAGCACCGGTTCGCACGGGCGAACGAGACGGCATCGTCACGATTCCGGCGACGCTCCGCCAGCGCGAGATCGAAGCCCAGATTGACGAGCTCGACCGCCGCGTGCTCTCGGCGGCTGTGCTGTTCGTGCTGCTCGGTACAGCCATCGGATACTGGATGGCCGAGCGCGTCGCGGATCCCGTGAACCGCTTGACCCGGGCCACCCGGCGGATTGCGCGAGGCGATCTCGACGCGCGCATCGCCGCGACCTCGTCCGATGAGCTGCGCCGGCTCGTCGAGGATTTCAACCACATGGCGGCCGACCTCCAGCGGCAGCGCCTCGAGCTCGAGCGCACGCAGCGACTCGAGGCGTGGGCGGACATGGCCCGACAGGTCGCCCACGACATCAAGAACCCGCTGACGCCGATTCAGCTGTCCGCCGAGCACGCCCGCCGCGTCAACCTCGACCGTGGCCGGCCGCTGTCGCCCGTGCTCGACGAGTGCGTGCAGTCGATCCTCAGCCAGGTCCGGCTCCTTCGCCAGATCGCCGCCGAGTTCTCGAGCTTTGCCTCTTCGCCCGTGGCCACACTGGAGCCGACCGATGTCACGGCGCTGGTCGACGAAGTCGTGGAGCCGTATCGGGCCGGCCTCGACGGGCGCATCGCCCTCACGACGATCGCCGCGGAGGCGGTGCCGAGTCTGATGATCGATCGGACCTTGTTCGCGCGCGCGCTCACCAACGTGATCGAGAATGCGCTGCATGCGATGCCGGGTGAGGGCCAGCTGACCGTTCGCACGACGACCGCCGAACGCGACGGACGTCCCGTGGTCCGTGTGCAGGTGCGCGATACGGGCGTCGGCATGGACGCGGAGTCGATGCACCGCCTCTTCGAGCCGTACTTCTCGACCAAGGCCACCGGCACGGGGCTGGGCCTCACGATCGCCAAGCGCAACGTGGAGCTCAACGGCGGGCGGATTGAGGTTGAAAGCGAACGGGCCGTGGGGACGGTCGTGACGATCGAGATCCCGGCGCCTCGCTGAGGATCACGAGTGCGCGGGTCTCCTCCGGCACATTACGCGTCGGCCGGCCGTGTCTGCGAGGTCCGCTCCGACGTGTCGTCCTCGCCCCGTAGCTGTGCCGATCGGCGCAGGCGACTCCACGCCAGGCCGATGAACGCCGACAGCAAGTACGAATAGGCCAGCACCACCAGGACCGCCTGAGCATGCGTCACGACGAGCATGATTCCGACGGCGATCAGAAACAGGGCGGAATACGGTCGGCGTACGCGGAGGTCGATCGTCTTGAAGCTGCGGAACCGGATCGTGCTGACCATCAGGATGGCCGGGATCACCACCATTGGCAGCGCGAGGAGCGCGTGCTGGTAATCGGTCAGCCCAACCGGCCAGGCATAGACGGTCGCCGCCGGAACCCCCGCGGCCGCGGGACTGGGCATCCCGACGAAATAGCGCTTGTCGCCGCCGGTGGCGCTCTGAATGTTGAAGCGCGCGAGTCGGAGCGCTGCGGCGCTGACGAAGAGGAACCCGACGGCCCAGCCGAGCCGGCCGAGCGGCCCCAGGCCCCAGGCGAACGCGAGAATCGCCGGCGCGATCCCGAAGGAGATGACGTCGGCCAGCGAATCGAGCTCGAGCCCGAAGTCGCTCGCGGTGCCTGTCAAACGCGCGATGCGACCGTCGAGCATGTCCAGGACGATGGCGGCCCCGATGAAGGGCGCGGCCGTCTCATATTCGCCGCGCATGGAATGGACCACGCAAGCGTACCCGCAGAACATGTTGGCCAGCGTGAACAGGCTCGGGAGCAGCGACACGCCGCGGCTACGCTGCCGCTGTGTCAGACGGCGGTCTGAGGCCCGCCGGAGGAAGGGAAACTGCTGAGGCTGGCCTTCCATAGGCTCAGTGTAGCACCCCGATAACGGTCTCCCCGCCGCGCACGGAATCACCGACGTGTACCCGGAGAACGGCGCTCATGGGCAGGAACACGTCCATCCGAGAGCCGAATTTCATGATGCCGTAGCGCTGGCCCGTACGCATCTGGTCGCCCGTGCGCACGCGGCACACGACCCGACGGGCCAGGACACCGACCACCTGACGCGCGACGACCTGTTGCCCATGGTGGTCGATCCAGACCTCGCAGCGCTCGTTCTCCTCGGCCGCCTCGGGGCGGTACGCGGGCAGAAAGCGACCAGGCTGATACGTCACGCGCGTGATCTGCCCCGACACCGGCACACGGTTCACGTGGACGTCGAGCGGCGACAGGAAGATGCTGACCTGCTGCCAGACGCCTGGCGGCGACACGCCGGGCTGGGCGGCGCCCGCCACCATGACGCGCCCGTCAGCCGGCGAGACCACGTCGTGGACATCACCCCGAAACCGACGCTCGGGATCACGAAAGAAGAAGGCGAAGAAGAGCGCCAGGAGTCCGAACCCGGTGCCGAGAGTCGGCCTTCGCAGCAACGCAAGCGTGAGGGCGAGACCGAGCGCCGTGAGAATGAATGGCCAGGCCGCGCGGTCGAGACGAAGAGGCATTCGTTAGATAGGCTGCTGACTGGGCTTCGTCCCGCCCCCGCGAAAGGGGCGGTGCGTCGGGGAGCCGGCGGCGAGTGGCATGGCGGACCGAGCGCCGCATGTGAGCGCCCGTCGGTCCGCCATGTCACTCGAGCGCTGAAATCGAGTGCCTCGATCAGGGGCGCGGCGCCGGCGCTTCGGTCACCGAGGATGCCTGTGCGTGCTGGTGGCGTCTCACGATCGCTTCCATCTGGTCCTTGAGCTGGAGCTTGCGCTTCTTCAATGTCGTTTCTTCTCGTTGCTCGGTCTCTGAGAGGTAGGACTTCGAGGTGAGCTCGTGTAGGCGACGTTCGAGCTCGTGGTGCTGGGCGGCGAGCGTGTGGAACTCTTCATTGGTTTGCAGCAACAGCTCTTTGATGGCCTGCGACTGCTCGCTCATGCTGCGCCTCCTGTCATGGTCTCAACGTGTGGTCATGGGCGTGAAAGTCAAATTGACTCGACTCGACCCTAGCATAGACGCTTGACCCTTTCAAGCGCACAGCGCGCGCCCTCGCCGCGCCGGGCGGCTGCACACTTCTACCGCCTCGGCTCCACCTGTCGCCACAGGACCAGGGCATCCTCGACAGGCTGTGTGTAGTAGTCGTGGCGCACGCCCGCCACGGTGAAGCCGAACCGCTCATAAAGCCGACGCGCGGCAAGGTTGGACCGTCGAACCTCGAGGATGATTCGTGCCGCACCGCGCCGCCCGGCGTCGGAGAGCACGTGCTCGAGCAGCGCCGCACCCACTCCATGGTGCCGCCAGGCGGGATCGACAGCCAAGTTGTTGATGTGCAGCTCATCGAGCACACGCCAGTACGAGCAAAAGCCGACCGCGGTTTCCCCGAGGCGAGCCAGGAACAAGAACGAGACGCCCTCGTTGGCCATCTCGGACCGGTACATCTCGCGGGTCCATGGATTCGTGAAGGAGCGCTCTTCGATCGCCAGGACCGCATCCAACTCGCGCTCGCTCGTGAGCGGCTCGATGGCGAGGCCGTTCACCCCGAGGACTCCCGCGCCGCGAGTCCAGCCCGCGCGAGACCGTCTCGGGCCACCTCCGCATCGGGGCGCCGCACGTACACCGGCCGGACCGCTGCGGGAGCAATCGTCCTGCCCTCACGCGCACGCGCGAGTGCCCACTGCGCGAGCACACCAGCCAACGCCGGGATCGGTCTCACGTCCAGTGAGTCCGGCAGCAGCCCAGCATGGAGTACAGCACCGTCTCCGACGAGCACCTCGGGCATCACTGTCCGCGCGGCCCAGTCGGCGAGCACGGCCGCCGGACGGTCGACCCGCGCCGCGTCGAGCTCCAAGAGACGGCTCTCGTAGCCGTCCGACGGTTGAACGACACGCTGGAGCTGGGCATACACGTCCTGCCGTCGCGCGTCGATCCAGGCACCTACCGTGGTGCCCGGCTCCTGTCCAGCCGCAGCGGCGAGGCAGAGCAGATCGAGGGCCGACGCGGCGACAACGGGCCGCCCCGTCGTGAGCGCCAGCCCTTGCACCGTCGCGATCCCAATCCGGAGCCCGGTGAACGAACCCGGACCCGAGACGACACCGAACACGTCGACGTCGCTGAGCGACAGCTTCGCGTGAGTCAGGGTGTCGAGCAGCGCTTGAGGGAGGCGCTCGGCGTGCGACCGCGACGGATCGCCAAGCGGAGCTTCGACACGGCCGAGGCCCGCATCATCCACGATCGCGACACTGCCTTCGGGTGAGGTCGTATCCAGGGCCAGTACACGCATGGTCATCACACGGCCGCGAGCCCGCGCAGGCCTGGCTGGGTCCACCAGGCGCTCAGACGGACATTCCGACCCTCGCAGCCCCTCGCATGCAGCGGGACCTGTACGACTACGACGGACTGCGAGGTCCGGCGCCTCTCGGGTCCAGTTCGATTATGTCCGGGTTTAAGATGGGTCAGATCGTTCATCGCCGCGCAGTGGTTGTCAACAGGCGCAGTCTTCCTGAGCCACCACGAGACCTGTTCCGCATCGCGGGATGGTGATCCGCGTCGGACATGAGCGCCAACTGCGAGCCCATGTCGTCTTCTCCATCCGCCACGCCGGCCATGCGACAGTATCTCGATGCCAAGGAGCAGCATCGGGATGCGCTGCTCTTCTTCCGCATGGGCGATTTCTACGAGATGTTCTTCGAGGACGCCCGCATCGCTGCACGCGCCCTCGACTTGACCTTGACCTCGCGGTCAAAGGAGGTCAACGGGACCGGCATCCCGATGTGCGGCGTGCCCTACCACGCGGCGGACGGCTACATCGCGCGGCTGGTCAAGCAGGGGTTCCGCGTCGCGATCTGCGACCAGGTCGAAGACCCGCGGAAGGCCAAGGGGATCGTACGCCGCGAGGTGACGCGTGTGGTCTCCCCGGGGACCTTGACGGACGCAGCCTACCTCGAGGCGCGTGAGCCTGCATTTCTCATGGCCGTCGCCCCGGTTCGTGTCGCCGGCGGATCAGGCCGAAGCCGGGGAAAGGACACGAGCTCCACAGCGGACAAGCCGATGTTGGCCGTCGGTGTAGCGGTGCTGGACGTCTCGACCGGTGAGTTCCAGGCGACCGAGTACCCGGGGTTGGACGGTCTGCAGGCGCTCGCCGACGAGCTGGCGGTGCTGCGGCCGCGGGAGGTCCTCGTGCCGGACGAGGACCTCGGCGGTCCCTCCGCATCCAACGCGCCTTCACCCAGCGCCGCGCGGTGGCCAGCCATCGCGGCAGCCGGCATTCCCATGACGGCGCTCGAGGAGTCGGTCTTCGACGCCGAGACGGCGCGGCGCACCCTGCTCGATCAGCTGGGAGTGAAGACCCTCGTCGGCTTCGGTCTGGACGACCACCCGGCGGCCACGGCAGCCGCCGGCGCCTTGGTTCACTACTTGCGCTCGACGCAGAAGGTCGACCTGGCCCACGTGCGGACGGTCAAGTACCGACACCGGGCCGACGCGCTGCTCATCGACCCGACGACGATGCGCCACCTCGAGATTCTCGAAGGCAGCGCGTCGGGACGGAGCGGATCGCTGCTCGAGGTCCTCGACCATGGGTCGACGCCGCCTGGGAGCCGCCTCATCCGATCCTGGTTGACGCGACCTCTGGTCTCCTTGGACGCGATTCGCGACCGCTTGGACGCGGTCGAGGAGCTCGCGTTCCGGACGCAGGAACGCGGCAAGCTGCGTGAGGGACTGAAGTCGGTCCAAGACCTCGAGCGGCTGGTCGCCCGGGCGGCGCTCGGGACCGCGGGTCCCCGCGATTTGGTCGCGTTGCGGATGTCGCTCGCGGCGATTCCCAGGCTGCGCACCGTGCTCGGTCCGCTCGAAGCGCCGCTCACCCGTTCGCTCGTCGCGTCGCTCGATGATCTGGCAGACGTGCGGGACCGCATCGAGGGCGCGCTCATCGACGAGCCACCCGCCCTGGCGCGCGACGGCGGTTTCGTGCGCGCCGGGTACGACGCCGAGGTCGATGAGCTGCGGATCATCAGCCGATCCGGGAAGCAAGTCATCGCGGACCTCGAGATTCGGGAACGCGAGCGGACCGGCATTGCCTCCTTGAAGGTCCGTTACAACCGCGTGTTCGGGTACTACATCGAAATCTCGAAGGCCAATCTGCATGCCGTCCCGGCCGACTATCACCGCAAGCAGACCATCGCCGGCGGCGAGCGGTTCATCACACCCGCTCTCAAGGAGTACGAGGAGAAGGTCGTCGGCGCCGACGAACGGATCGTCGAGCGCGAGCTGGAGCTGTTCGAGGCGCTCCGGACCGCGGTGGCCTCCGAGGCGTCGCGAATCCAGGCCACGGCCCGCGCGCTGTCGGCCGTCGATGCGCTCGCGACCTTCGCCGAGGTCGCCTCGATCCGTAACTACACTAAGCCGTACGTGCACGAGGGCGACGAGCTGTCGGCCCTCGACGCCCGCCACCCCGTCGTGGAACAGACCATGGGGGCCGATGCGTTCGTGCCGAACGACATCGTGCTGAACGGCACGTCCAGTCAACTGGTGATTCTTACGGGCCCCAATATGGGCGGCAAGTCGACGTACCTGCGACAGACAGCTCTCATCGCGGTGATGGCGCAGGCCGGGTCGTTCGTCCCGGCCCGCGAGGCCAAGGTCCCGGTCGTCGATCGTGTCTACGCCCGTGTTGGGGCGTCGGACAATATCGCCCGTGGACAGTCGACGTTCATGGTGGAGATGCAGGAGACCGCACACATTCTGCACACGGCGACGTCCCGAAGCCTGGTGGTGCTCGACGAGCTCGGGCGCGGGACGGCCACCTACGACGGGCTCAGCCTGGCGTGGGCCGTTGCGGAGCACCTGGCCACGACCCCGACGCTCCGACCCAAGACGCTCTTTGCTACCCACTATCACGAGCTCACCGATCTCGCCGATGCCGCCCCAGGCGTGGTCAACTACCACGTGTCGGCGCGCGAGTGGAAGGACGAGATCGTGTTCCTGCGCAAGATCGTGCCTGGCCGATCGGACCGAAGCTACGGCATTCAGGTCGCGCGGTTGGCGGGACTGCCCCGGCCGGTCATCGCCCGCGCGCGAGAGATCTTGACGGCGCTCGAGCGCGACGAGCTCACGCGAGGCGGACGGCCCTCGATCAGCGGCACGCCGAACGAGTTGCAGCGTCAGCTCGGCCTCTTCCAGCCTGTCGACACACGGCTCGAGGCCCTGCGCGAGCAGGTGCTGGCGATCGATGTCGACCGGCTGACGCCGCTGGAGGCCCTGACCCGGCTCGCGGCTCTCAAGCGTGAGGTGTCGGAGGGGTGAGAGCACGGGCGGCGGCCGGTCGTCGACTCGCGCGGGTCGTTCTCACGGGAGCGTCGTGTGCGCTGGGTGCGTGCCTCGCTCGACCGGCAGATCATCCAGGCACGTTGGTGGTCGGGATTACGAGCGGCCCGAGCAGTCTGGATCCCCGATTTGGCCTGGACGACGTCTCGGGAAAGGTTCAGGCCCTCATCTACGAGCCGCTCGTTACTATCGACGATGAGCTTCGGATCGCACCCTGGCTCGCAGCGGAGGTCCAGCATCCGGATCCGACAACCTATGTGGCCGTGCTGCGGCCGGGCGTCATGTTTCATGACGGCCGCGAGCTGACCGCCGCCGATGTGGTGCACACCTTCCGCAGCGTGCTGGATCCGGCACTGGCGTCGCCGAAGCGCGGCGCCTATCGACGGTTGGCCTCCGTCGACGCACTGGATCGCGACCGCGTGCGCTTCGTGCTCTCGGAGCCGCAAACGAACTTCCTGTACGAGTTGGTGCCGCTCCCGATCATTCCCGACGGGGCGGGTCCGGAGCTTGCCTCGAGGCCAGTTGGCACCGGCCCCTATCGATTCGTCCGCTCTGTGGTCGACGACCACGTCGAGCTGGCCGCCTTCGCCGAGTACCACGACGGCGCGCCGCGCAACCCCGGCCTCATCCTCAAAGTGGTGCCCGACGAGGTCATGCGCGCGTTGGAGGTTCGAAAAGGCACGATGGACCTGGTCGTCAACGACGTCTCGCCCGATCTCTTCTTCCAGTTGGCGAAGGACGAGGGCCTGCAGGCGACGACCGGGCCTGGTGTCGATTATCAGTACATCGGCATGAACGTCCGAACTCCCCTCCTGCGCGACGTGCGTGTACGCCGCGCGCTCGTGCATGCAATCGATCGGCTCGCGATCGTGCGTCATTTGCGACGCGGCCTTGCGACGCCTGCCAATGGCATGCTGCCGCCGATCTCCTGGGCGTACGAGCCTGACGTGGATCGATTCGACTTCGACCCCAGCCGTGCCCGGGCGCTGCTCGACGAGGCCGGCTTTCCCGACCCAGACGGTCCAGGACCCCACGTCCGCTTCACGCTGTCGCTCAAGGTCTCGAACCTCGAGTTCAGTCGCCTCCAGGCAGCGGTCATTCAAGAGAATCTACGCGACGTCGGGGTAGCGCTCGAAGTGCGCGCCCACGAGTTCGCCACGCTGTTTGCGGACGTCCTGGCCGGTAACTTCCAGCTGTACTCCTTGCAGTGGACGGCAGGCGCGCTGGCCGATCCCGACATCCTGCGGCGCGTGTTCCACACGGCGCAGGTTCCACCGGTCGGCTTCAATCGCGGGCACTACAGCAATCCGCAGGTCGACGCGCTCGTCGACAACGCGGCGGCCTCCACCGATGACGGTGCACGGCGCGCGCTCTACAGCCAGGCGCAGCGTCTGCTGGCCGCCGACGTCCCTTACATCAGCCTCTGGCACAAGACCAACTTCGTCGTCGCCCAGCGCGACCTGTCGGGCCTGCGGTTGTCGCCGCTTGCCGACTATGGGTTTCTCAGGCACGTCGCGCGAACGGATCGGTACGTCAGGTATCCGGGCGCGGACGCCCCCGACCGGGCTCGACGCGCGGACCGGGGGCTCACGCGAGCAGGGACCTTCCCCCCGCCGTCATGAGCCCGGGCCGGAAGCGAGACACCCGAGACGCCAGCCCGTGGTCGCGTCGGTACCGGACGGCGCTTTTCACGATCACGATCGGCGTGCTGGTCTGTGTGGCGCACGCAGCGCATGCCGCGACCTTGTTCGATCCGGCGCTCCGTTTTCGGCAGCTCACGACCCCGCATTTCGTCATCTACTACCATCAGGGCGAGGACCGGTTGGCGGCTCGTCTGGCGGAGATCGCCGAAGCCGTGTGGACGCGCATGGCCGGGCAGCTGAACGTATCGCCACCGCTGCGGACCTATGTCGTGCTCGCCGATTCCACCGACACGCCGAACGGATGGGCTACGCCCCATCCCTACAACCTGATCGTCGTGACCGCCAGCGCGCCGTCAGGCGCGGAGCTCATCGGCAACACGAGCGACTGGCTGCGCCTCGTCTTTACGCACGAGTTCACACACATCGTCCATCTGGATCAGTCACGGGGATGGGCACGGGGCCTCCGCTCGGTCTTCGGCCGCATGCCGCTTGCCTTCCCCAACCTCTTTCTTCCGCTCTGGCAACTCGAAGGCTTGGCAACCTACCACGAAGGCACCGACGCCCATGACGGGCGACTCCATGCGGCGGAGGTGCGCGAGATCGAAGGGACCATGGCCCGCCAGGGTCGGACCGTGCCGATGGACCGAGCCAACGGTGGCGTGACCGCCTGGCCCGGGGCCTGGGCGCCGTACGTGCAAGGTGTTGGGTTCCACCGCTATCTCGCCGACCGGTTCGGTGCCGATCGCTTCGGGATGTTGGCTCGACAGACCGCCGGTCGTGTTCCCTACCTCGGGTCGCAATCCTTCAAGCGTGTCTTCGGTCAGCCCTTGGGGAGATTGTGGGGAGAGTATCAGCGAGACGTACGCACGAGCGCCGGCCGGGACGAGGCGCCTTCGCCGAGCGCCCGGCGGCTCACGCATCACGGGTACATCACCGTGGGCCCTCGATACGTGCCCGGTGCCTGTGTCGACTGTGGCACGGACATCGTGTACTCGGTTCGGAACCCACACGACTTTCCTTCGCTCATGCGCCTTCCACCGGTGGGTGGCCCGCAGACCATCACGCAACGGTATCTCGGGTCGACCGCCGCCGTCGGTCGAGGCGCCGTCATCTTCGATCAACAGGAACTGCACCGAAACGCCGGGCTCTACAGCGACCTCTTTCAGCTGCACCTTCAATCGGGTCGAGCGTATCGCCTGACGCACGGGGCACGTGTCGGCGATCCGGACCTCAGCGGCGACGGCCGAGCGATTGTCGCGGTGCGTCAGGATCGCGGCCGCCGCGATCTCATCGTGTTCGATGTGACCGGCACGAGCGGCGCTCTCGACCGCCAGCCGCTGCGCCTGGGAGCTCCGCGGGTCGTGGCGTCCGAGGCCGATACGCAGTTTGCCACGCCGCGGTGGTCGCCGGATGGCCGACTGATTGCCGCCGAGCGCCGCCGAAGGGGATGGCGCTCCGAGATCGTCGTTGTCGATCCGCACAGCGGATCGATGCGCGTCGTCGCCACGGGTGCGACGCGCGCCGTGACACCGGCGTGGCGCCCTGACGGCCGCGCTCTCGTTGCGGCGGCCGATTCGGCTGATGGCGCGTTTCGGCTTCACGAGTTCGATGTGTCGGCCGAGTCGCCGTCCCCACCTCGGCGCCTGACGTCGCAGTATGGTGTTTGGCCCGACGTGTCCGCCGATGGGCGGGATCTGGTCTATGTGGGGTTGACCGACGACGGGTTCGATCTGTTCTCGGTGCGCTATCAGCCGGAGGGAAGCGCCTCGCTTGCCGAGGCGCGCGACCGCGCCCCGGCGCCGGCGCCGATTGCGACCCCGGTGAGCCCGACACCCACTCGAGACAGTCGGTATGCCCCCTGGCGTCCATTGCGACCGACGTTCTGGACTCCGCTGATCACCGGCGAACGGCACGGGACGCGGCTCGGCGTTTCCACGTATGGCAACGACCCCCTCGGCTATCACCTCTACAGCGGCTCTGCGAGCTGGCTCGTGACCCGAACCGATGCGCCCGGCCGCCCTTCACGCGGTGAGCCCGACTGGGCGGTCGGCTATGCGTATGATCGCTGGCAGCCGCGCTTCTTCGCATCGGCGTCGCTGGCGACGTCCTTCGTCGCACGCGCGTCCGATCTCGGTGGTGGGCTCGCGACGCTGCGCGAGCGTACCGACGAGGCCGGCATGATCCTCCCGATCCGTCGGGTCCGATCGACCCAGCGGCTGCTCGTATCGGGGCGCCGGGAAGGTGGCGAGATCCGGTCTCCTCGAGCGACCGAGGATTTCTCGCGCGTCGGGCTGCGTGCGGGGTGGGCGCTCAACACATCGCAGACTTATGGATACTCGATCAGCCGAGAGGACGGGCTCTCGCTCGGACTCGCGGTCGAGGCCTCGGGTCCCACTCTCGGCACTGTTGGGCGCGCCTGGACGGCGAAAGCGGATACCCGTGCCTACCTTCCCGGCCTGGCTCGGCATCATGTCGTGGCGGTCCGCGTGGCAGCGGCGCGCGCAACGGGCCCGCGCTCGATCCGCCGAGCGTTCAGCCTCGGCGGATCGGGCGGCGCGACCGACGTGCTCGATCTTGGGAGCGGCGCTGTCGGTCCGATGCGCGGCTTTCCTGGCGACCGAGTTGCCGAACCGAACATTGCCGTTCTCAGTGCAGACTACCGATGGCCGCTCGCCCGGATCGAGCGGGGCGTCGGAACGTGGCCAGCTCTCCTGCATACGATTCACGCGTCGCTGTTCGCCGACGTGGGGCATGCCTGGGTCGGCGACTACCGCGCTCGGGACCTGCGCCGCTCGCTGGGGCTCGAGCTGAGTGCCAACGTGGTGGCCGGCTATACCTTGCCGCTCACCCTCACGGCAGGTGTCGCCTGGCGGCGAGATCCCAGTCGGATCGTCGACCCTGGCATGGCCACCTACGTCCGGCTCGGCACCGCGTTCTAGTGTCTCCGGTCGTTGCCGCCGACACGGTCACAGTACACAGGACCGCGCCAGTCGCAGGGCTGACGCCCGCGCTCCTAAACCGGACGGGGCTCTCCTTCCCGCCTGCGCCCAAGCGTCGGCGAGGACGGGCCGTGCCCGCGTCGCCGCTGCCCGCGCCGCGTGTGGCCAGGGCGCCAAGCCCGGACCCACGTTCGCGCGGAGCGGGAGAGTCGAGGAAACGAACCGGCGCAGCGGGGCGTGGACATGGGCCGCGCGTGCTCCCGGCAACGGTGCCCCTGGTCCGTACGGTGACTCGAACGAGATCGCTATAATTGCCGCGCATGAAAAAGCGGTCGCGCTTCCTCGAAACGCCCATCGTCCCGTTCGCGGTCGAAGCGGGGCTGAGCGCGGACGAGATCCTCACGCGGATGGAGCGCATCTCGTTCCAAGGTCGCAACCTCGCGACCGCTCATCGAGTCTGGCAGAAGATGCTGGCCGACGATGTCACGATCTTCCTCGGCATGGCGGGTGCGCTCAGCGCCGGGGGCCTGCGCCTGATCGTGGCCCATCTCATCGCGCACCGTTACATCGACTGCCTCGTTTCGACGGGTGCCAATCTGTACCACGATCTCCACGAGACTCGAGGGCAGGCGCACTACCTCGGGTCACCACGCGCCGACGATGCCGCGCTCGCCGCCGACCGCGTCGACCGCGTGTACGACACTTACGCCAGCGAGCACGAGTTCATCGCCAACGACATCTGGATCTCGGAGTTCGTCGAGACGCTCGAGCAGCGACCCTACACGACGCGTGAGCTGCTGTATCTCCTGGGCGGGCATCTCTGGCAAACGACCGGGCGAGACGGCATTTTGACGGCGGCATATCGCGCCCAAGTCCCAATTTTCTGTCCAGCGATCGCCGACTCCTCGATCGGTATGGGGATCTCACAGGCTCGGCAGAAGATGCCGCATGCGGGCCAGATCGACGTCATCGGCGACATCGTCGAGTCGGCCAACCTCGTGATCCATCGACCGCGGACGGCGTCGATCGTGTTGGGCGGTGGCACGCCCAAGAACTTCATCAACCAGGCGAGCGTTCAGGCCGAGTTCTACAACCCCGCAGTGGGTGGGCACCAGTACGCCGTGCAGATCGTGACCGACGTGCCGCATTTCGGCGGCGCCTCAGGGTCGACGCTCGAAGAGGCCCAAAGTTGGGGCAAGCTGTCCACGACCTCGGCGAAGGTCACGGTGAACGCCGATGCGACCATCGCCCTTCCCCTGCTCGTCTCGGCGCTGGCGCAGACGGCGAACGACGCGTTGCGCTCTCGAGTCCACCCGACCTTCACATTGAGCTCGCGTGTCATGACGATCGACGGCCGCGCCGTCCGTTCCGACCGCTTCGAGGATGCCAGTGACCCGGCGAACTAGATCACCGAACACTCGTCGCAAGCGTCGGACCGGTACACCGGAGTCTGGGACGGCTCCGGGCCCCGTAGGCTCGAGCCCGATTCGATACGACCAGGTCACGGCCGGCGCGTTTGGCGGCACCGTCCCGAGGCCCTGCACGTTCGCTCGCGCCCGCGTGGTCGTTCTGCCGGTGCCGCTCGACCGCACGACGTCCTACGTGGCAGGGACACGGAACGGCCCGCACGAGATTCTGACCGCCTCGACCCACATGGAGCTCTGGGACGAAGAGACCGGCACCGACGTCCACGGCATCGGCATCTACACGCTCCCGGAGATGGAGTTCCCGTTCGCCTCCATGGAGGAGGTGATGGCCGAGATCCGGCGCGTCGCCTTGGAGATCGTCGCCGAGGACAAGTTCCTGTTCGTCCTCGGCGGCGAGCATTCGATCACGGCGCCCGTCGTCAGCGCCGTCGCGACACGCTACCCGGGCCTGTCGGTGCTCCAGATCGATGCCCACGCCGACTTACGCGACTCCTTCATGGGCACACCGCACAATCACGCCTGCGCCATGCGTCGCGTGCTGGAGCACGCGAAGACGACACAGGTCGCCATCCGCAGCCTGTCACCCGAGGAGGCCACTGCCATTCCCGGGCTACCGACGACCGTCTTCTACGACGGCGAGATGAGACGGGATTCGCGGTGGATCGAGCGTGTCGTGGACTCGCTCGGGGATCCGGTCTACATCACGATCGACTGCGATGGTCTCGATCCAGCCATCATGCCGGCGGTCGGCACGCCGGAACCCGGCGGGTTGAGCTGGTACGAAACGCTTGCGCTCCTGCGGCGTGTCATCGAATCGCGGCAGGTCGTAGGGTGCGACCTCGTCGAGCTGTGTCCGATTCCGGGACTGGTCGCGCCGAATTTTCTTTGCGCGAAGCTGGTCTACAAGGTGCTGACGTACCGCTTCGGCGCCGAGCAGCGCGGCCGCTGATCAGCTCTTCTTGAGGCCGTCCAACTCCCGTCGCGCATCGGCGACGAAGGGGGAATCCGGGAAGTCCTTGACCAGGCGATCGAAGGTCTGCTGCGCTTCGGTGGCCTTGCCCGCACCGAGGTAGGTACGCCCGAGCTGCATGAGGATGCCGTCCACGGGCAACGGGCCGTCCGTCCTCTCCGACAGTTCCTTAAAGGTCTGAATAGCCTTGTCGTATTCGCCGGCTCGCGCCTGGGCTTCGGCCAAGCCCAATCGCGCCATTTGCGCGTACAGGCTATCGCCGCCCGTCTCGATCACCTGCTGATAAACGGCCGCCGCCTCTTTCATGTTGCCGAGCGCCATCTGAAGGCCAGCTTCGCGGAACCTCGCATAGCGCCCGTCTTCGGTCTCCGGATGGCGGTCCGCAACCTGCTTGAACTTCTCGACGGCCGCCTGGTTCCTGTCTTTTTCCGTGGGATAGCTCAGGCCCGCGGACTTCGAGCCGGGTGCCTCGGGCGGGCCCACGCGCGCTTCCAGGACTGTCATGGCCTCAGCGAGTTGCTCACCGACTTGGCCTTCCGTCCGACTGCGCCAACCCGAGTAACCGAACCACCCGCCCACGACGAGGACGACCGCCACCAGCGCCCCGATGACCTGCGTCCTATGTGTGGCGACGGTTTGCTGGATCCTCGAGGCCAGATCCGCGAGCTCGTTCTCTTTGAGATGCTTACGTTCGGTTCGTTTCATGAGGTTTACACACAGTGCACCCGGCACGCGGGGAACGCAACGCGTACGATTGTCAATCAAATGTCAGGCTGGTTTCAACTAACGCCCTCGACCTATCGACCGAAGCGAAATAATTCCCGGGCCCGGGGAAAAGTCGGGGCGCAAAAGCCGCGCTGTCCCCCTTTCGACCACGGATCAGAAGATTTCATTCGAGCTCGAACGGTATGGATTCTGCAGAACTCGTGGGCGGTGTGAGTCTGGGCGCAGGCCACCGCCAGCGCCCGTCACATCGTCGTCATCGCCCAGATGGCGCCGCGGGATGTGAGACGGCTTGGTACTCTGAGTCGCATCGGCGCATGCCCGTGAGTCCGGTAGGACGTCAGCGAGTTGAGGCCCCACCCTCCCAGGGGTCTTGACTCGCTGACGTCGTTTGCTTGCGCATTCCGAGCCTCCGTGTGTTTCGCGAGCGTTTCAGCGGAGTCTGGTTTTCTACGGTCGAACACCTGCGCGTTCCGGAACGTGCCATAGAAAGACGTCTGTCGCTCCGACCTTCAGCTCGCGGTCGGGGGCCCAGTCGTCGCCCATGCGGAACCGGTGCGAGACAATCCGCGCCCCGGGCTGCAGCTCGCGGAGCAGCTTCGGGCGCAGACGCTGATTGAGGGAGGTCAGCAGGTACAGCGTGACAACGGTGGCTTCCGACACGTCGGTCTTGAAGATGTCGGCCTCGATAAACCGCACGCGGTCGCTGACACCGGCCTTCTGGGCGTTTCGCCCCGCCTGCTTTGCCAGTTTTGGATCGAGCTCGATACCCACACCTCGGGCACCGCGCTGCGCGGCGGCGATGACAATGCGCCCGTCCCCGGAGCCGAGGTCGTAGACAACATCGCCCGGGCCGACCTCGGCGGCGTCGAGCATCGCGCGGACGACCTCAATCGGGCTCGGGACGAAGTGGATGTCGGGCGTGCGAGCCATGCGCTGCGCGGGCGGCCCCGCGGCGCCTGCTGCGCCCTCGATGAGCATCCACAAGGCGAGGCCCCTCGACGCAGCCTGCAGCACCCAACCACGCCCACACCATCCGCTGACACGACCTGCTCGACGACTCACGGACAACCCCTACGACACGGTGGTCAGGAGCGACTGAAGCGCCTTGGCCACTTGGATATAGCGTCCATACCGTGCCTGATACAGGGCAAGCTTCTCCCGCTCGACCGCATCGAGCTTCGCGCGAGCCAGCGGGGTGTTGATGACGGCGAGATCCGCCTGGGCCTCGGCCACTCTCAACTTGAAGGCGTGATCGTGCGCCTGCTCCCACGCCAGCCAGTCCGCGGTCCAGGCGGAGTGCGCATCTTGGATTTGTTTCGGACTGAACGGAAACGGCGAGCCAGCCGCGCGGTCCAGTCGTTCGAACTCATGTGGAAACAGCGCGCGCGCCGTGGCGGCCACTGGCTGCCACGACAGAATCGCCGTCGGGTCGGTGCGGGACGACGCCACCCCCGGCGCAAGAGTGTTCAGGATCTGAATGGCCCGCGTCGCAGTCGCCTCCGCCTCTCTTTGGCGAAGGGCGTCGTTCAGCTTGATCACGGTCCAGCCGAGGAGAACCGCGACAAGCGTGAGCACACCGGTTGTGACGGACACGAGGAGCAGCATCACGGACACCGCCCGAGACTCAGTACTGGAGCACGGCGTGGAGTCGCTCCCCGGTCAGGCGATTCCGCCCCCCGAGCTCCACGAGCTCGATGAGAAAAGCCACCGCGTGCACGTCGGCGCCCAAGCCCTTCACGAGGTCGCAGGTGGCTCGTGCCGTGCCGCCCGTGGCCAGCAGATCGTCGACGATGAGGATGCGCTGCCCCGGGGCCACGGCGTCGTGGTGAATCTCGAGGGCGTCGGCACCGTACTCGAGGTCATAGCTCGCCTTCATCGTCTTCGACGGCAGTTTCCCTGGCTTGCGGACCGGGGAGAATCCCGCCCCAATCCGGTCCGCGACCACCGAACCCAGGATGAAACCACGGCTCTCGATGCCGACCACGACATCAATCCCCTGACCGGTGAACGGACGGGACAATTCGTCGACCGCCAGGCGGAAGCCCTCCGGGTCCTGGAGGAGCGTGGTGATATCGTAGAAGAGAATGCCCGGCTTTGGAAAGTCGGGAACGCTCCGAATGCGGCTCTTGAGTTGATCGACTTCACGCGCGTGCGGTTGCATCGTCACACTCTCACCTCGAACCCGATGTCGCGGCCGCTGGCACCGATGTCGGTGACCTCCACCTGTTCCACGCGAGCCGCAGGAGGACCATGTCTCACGACCCGTTCGAACCGATCGAGCGCCTCCGCGTCGCCCTCGGCCATGATTTCGACCCCGCCAGGCACGTTCCGTATCCACCCGTGGATGCCTTCTCGAAGCGCAGCCGCGCGGGTGAAGAATCGAAACCCCACGCCCTGCACGCGACCGCTGACCACGTAGTGCCGACCGAGACGCATGCGGGGCGAGTATACTGCCGCTCCCGCTCGGCTGGAGGAAGCTGGCTCAAAACCCCCTGCTGCGGTCGGCGGGCGCCGTATACAATCGAGCCTGCGAACGACCACGCGGCGCGAGGTCTCCGGCAGTTCGATGATCGACGGTTCCCCCCCTCCTTCCGCTTCCGCCGCGACGGTGCTCATCGTCGAAGACGACCGTGATCTGAGCGACCTGCTCGTCCAGCTCCTCACGCTCGAGGGGTACTCCGTCAGCGCCGTCGACAACGGTCGGGACGCGCTCGACTACCTCAACCGTTTGGAGTCGCCTCGGCTGATCCTGCTGGACCTGATGATGCCGATTATCGATGGCGTGGAATTCCTGCGCCGCCGCCGCGGCAACCCCCGCCTGCGCGCGGTGCCGGTCGTGGTGTTGTCCGCGCTCGATCGCGCCGGAGCCGCCGAGTTCTGCGACGTGGAGTACCTCGAGAAGCCTCTCGATTTCGAGCGCCTCCTGGCATTGGTCCACAGGCACTGTCAGCCTCGCTGACTTCCGCCCACGGGCGCCGCGCCCGTACTTGGTAACATGCGGGTGGGGCATGACTCGCTTCTGGCGTCTCGCACGAGCTGCGCTTCGGCTCACGATCTACGCTGCCGCCACCCTGTTGGCGCTCATCGGCCTGGTCGTGGTCGTCCTCGAGACGCCCTGGGGCAATGACCAGCTCCGTCAACTGATCGTCAACCAGGCCAACCGCTACTTGGCTGGATCCTTATCCATCGATCGACTGGACGGATCGCTCCTGCGGGGCGTTCGACTGGACGGCGTGCGCGTCACGCACGACGGACAGCCCGTGGTCGAAGTCGGGCACGTATCGATTGGGTACAGCTTGCGTGGCCTGTGGGGCGGTGGCGCGGGTACCACGATCCGCGAGATCGAGCTGCGGCAGCTGCGTATCGTGGCGGAGCGCCTCGCGACTGGCCGCTGGAATCTGGCGTCCTTGCTTCGTCCGCGGCCGTCTTCGCCGTCCGAGGGCCTTCGCCGCCCGGTGCGGATCGATCGCGTAGTTATCTCGGACGCGGCCATCGATCTCCGGTCGCCCGTCACCTTTGGCGCCGTCCGGGTGCCGACCGAGATTCGCGACCTCAACGCGATGTTCGGCTTTCGATCGCAGCCGGACGGCTGGACGCTCTCGCTGGAGCGTGTCTCTCTGCGGGGGCGGGAGCCGACACTGACGATCACGGGATTATCCGGCGGTCTCACCGGCACCTCGGCGGGTCTCCGCTTTCAGCAGCTCCACGTCGAGACCTCCCGGAGCGCGTTCACCGTCGATGGTTCTGTCGCGCAGCGGCCACCTCCGACCAGGCTCGATCTCTCGGTCGACGCCGAGCGGTTCGCCTTTCAGGAATGGGGAGGCGTGCTGCCGGGCTTACGCACGATCGCCATCGAATCGACCTTCTCCACGCGGCTTGTTGGCCCTCCCGATGCCCTCGCGACGACGCTGGACTTCCGGTCCAACGGGGGCGACGTCCGCGGAATGGTGGCGCTCGACACGACCGTGCCCGGCTGGCACGGCGTCGGGGAGCTCGAGTTGTCACAGGTAAACCTCGCCCCATGGTTCAGCCAGCCCAATCGGCCGTCCAACATCACGGGACGGGTCTCCTTCGACCTCGATCTCGAGCTCGGACGCCGGTTTCCCCGTGGCCGGTACCAATTCGGCGGTCCGCACGTGGCGTATCTTGGCTACGAGGCCGATGATCTCTCCGCCTCGGGCGTGCTCACCTCGACTGAGGCGCAGATCGCCCGTGCGACCGCGTGGGCCTACGGCGCGAACCTCGATGTGCACAGCGGGTCGATCGGCCTTCACGCCCCCTTCGCTTATCGCTTCTCCGGTGTCGCTCGCGGCGTCGATCTGCGGCGCGTCCCGCCGGACGTGCCGCTCCCCCACGTCGACAGCTCGTTGAGCTTCCGGTACGACGTGCGTGGGCGCTTCCGCGACCCGGTGATCGAGGGTCAGGCGCAGTTCGAACCATCGTCGTTTCTGGACGTGGCGATTGCCGACGGCGCCTGGGGCACGATCGACACGTCCGTACGTCCGATTCGCTATACCGGCGTAGGTGCCATCAGCAATGTCGCGCTTCAGCGACTCGGCGCAGGCCTGGATGTGGCCTGGATGCGTGACCCACGCTACGCCGGCACGATAGCCGGCCACTTCGAGGTGAACGGGTCCGGCTGGGGGGCAGCCGCGCTCACGCTCGACGCGACGGGACGCCTCGAGGCCGCTGAGCTCTTCCAGGGCACGCTCTCGGCGGCCGACGTGTCCCTCACGATCGCGGATGGCTCCCTTCAGGCGCGGTACGTTGGCTCGTTCTCGCAGCTGAATCCGGCGATCGCTCTGGCGGACTCACGGCTGGCGGCTTCACTCTCGGGTCAGGCCACGCTCGACGTTTCGGTTCGTGAGCTGCTGACTCGGGACGTGACCCTGGGCGACTACGACATCAGCGGTCAGGTCACCCTGAACGATACCTCTGTGCGAGGGCTGCACCTCACCCACGTCGAGGTGACAGGCTCGCTCGCCGCTTCCGCGCTCGACGCCGAGCTACGCGTCGACGCCCCGATTGCGAGTGGACGCGCGACAGGGACGATAGACTTCGGTGCCCGGACGTCGCGCGTCACCTATGTCCATGCTCCGCTGGATCTCTCGAGCCTCGGGTCATGGCTCGATCAGCCGTTGTCGGGGTGGGCCTATGGCTCAGGAGAGGCGACCGGACCCTTGGACGCGCTGCGCGTCGTAGGCACGACGCGGGTGTCGCTCTTCGCCGCGCCGCGCATCGAAGCACAGGACCTCACGGTTGACTACAACGCCACCGTGGTCCCGAAGGATCCGTGGCGCTCGATTGT
>Ga0194132_10000615_pt1 | contig 72463 bp, 63 predicted proteins | sample TA2KigOf80mmetaG_FD_148612 | JGI IMG/M metagenome (GOLD analysis project Ga0194132, IMG submission 148612) | Freshwater microbial communities from Lake Tanganyika, Tanzania - TA2015054 Kigoma Offshore 80m | ecosystem: Environmental > Aquatic > Freshwater > Lake | place: Tanzania: Lake...
GCGTACAGATTTCGATGAGGAAGAAGAGCGCACCGACGAGGAAGAAGGCGACGAAGACGAAGACGAAGACGAAGACGAAGACGAAGGGGACGAGGAAGGCGAACCAGGGGAGGCCGAAGGCGAGGACGGCGAGGAAGGGCCAGACGAGGAAGAAGCTCCCAAAAAGAAAAAGAAAAAGGTCAAGGAGAAGCCCAAGCCGAAACGCACCCGCGTCGCCAAGGTGACGCGCATGCGCGTCGTCTGGGGCGTGTTCAACAACTCGCATCAAAAGGTCGCCGAGTACGAATATCCCAAACGTGACGAGGCCGACGCCCATGCGGCTCGCCTGACCGCTGAAAAGAAGTCGACCCATTTCGTCCAGCCGGTGAAAGAGCCAATCGAAGAGAAGAAGGAGAAGTAACCCTTCTGCGCCTGAAGCGTAAGCGAAGGCGATTCCAGTTCTTCGCATACGCTTCAGGCTCTGACGGATCTGTCACCATGGCTCAGGAAATCACGCCGCGCGATTTGGCGAAGCTGATCGAGAACGGCCTCGTGGTGCGCTTGATCGATGTACGCCAGGCTTGGGAAAGCAAGCTGGCCGGTTTGCCCGAAAGCACGTTGATTCCGCTCGGCGAGTTGGCGGCTCGCGCGGGTGAAATCGCTGTCAATTCAGACATCCTCACGGTCGTTTACTGCCATCATGGGGTGCGCAGCCAATCGGCCGCCGAGTATCTGCGGCGACTCGGTCACGTCAACATTCGTTCTCTCGCCGGGGGAATCGACGCCTGGTCCTGCGAAGTCGATCCGGCCATTCCACGCTATTGACGCCTCTTTCAAGGCCCGAACTGCTTTCCTGATCGGTAAAGTCTGCGCCGCTTCCAGGCAACCCTGCCGTTTCCCACCCACCGCTGAAGGAAGCGCTTTCGAAGAAGCGCTCATCGGTCCTTTTTTGACCTGCCAGCAACCATTTTCGCGCCGCCAACCGCGGGTGGTCGCAAGTCAATTGCCGATCATTGGGCAGTGACATTCGAACCCGCGGGTACGGAAGGGGGCTTGGATGGAAAGTTATACCATTCGCTATGTGGAGAATGACGGAGACACGGTCTGTCCAAGGTGCGGAAAGTGTACCGTCCCTCACTGCGGGCTTGGGTTGTTCAGCGACGAGGACGAGGAGCCGATCTGCCGGCGTTGCGGCGCCGAATGCGCGCCGGCTATGATCGCGCTCTTGGATTTGGCGTTCACTGCCGAGCGCGTCGGAAAAAGCTGCCATCGCCTTCTGACACCGCCGATGGAATCCTTGCTCGACCTGGCGCATGCGGCCGAGAAATACAGCCATAGCAAGGCCGCACAGCGTGGAGCACGATTGTAACCTGATACGATGCCGAACAATCGATGAAAACACGCCCCCCCGTCCCTACGGCGACGCCAGTCGCCAGGGATGCTTCTTTCGATCGCGCGGCTGAGCGTAAACAACGACGCGTGCCGATTCGACGGCCACGTTTTCCGGCCAAGTGTAAACGACCTTCGCTTCTGACCCAAGTACCCCATCCTGCCGACTTGCGTCGATGATTGGATCGCGCGAACGGGTCGTGACGACATAGCACGTTGGCGTTACGCCGGCTGGAACGACGGGCTCGGCTCCTTCCAAAAGCAGTAAGCCTGAGAAAAAATGCGACCAGGCGTGATCGTCTTCCACGTGATCGCCGGTTTTGAGATGGTCCGCCAGCCACAACCCGGCGGCGTGGTTGCCCGCGCGATTGCCGTGCAGCCGCTGTGTCGTCTTCGGCAGGCCGATCGCGACGACGATTGCGAACATTACGCCAAACCACAACGACGTCGATAGGAGCCAAGGCGTTGCCGCCGCAACGTCGTCAGGAGCAGCGTCGTTGCTGCGTACGCGCTGCAAAATCAATTTCGATGTCTCCCAGACACCAGCCACGGCAAGGTAACATGCAAGCAGGACCAAAATCATTACATGGCGGTCCGACACATAACCGGCGATCATCGCGAGGCGCATCAGAATCGCGGCCACAATGCCCTGATATGCCAGTAGTCCCCAGAAACCCGGTTGCTGGCGAAGCGTCGGAAACCAAATGAACAGGCCCAAAACAGCAGGGATGCTTGCGAAGTAATGCAGCCCTTGGTTGAGCTCCGCGCCGATCGCCCAGGCGCAGCGAACGAGCCGCAGTCCCTCCGGACCCGTCTTCGGCACGGTGGCGGCGAAAAGTTGCTGCGGCGGCTGATCGCGCTGCTCCGCGGCGGTCGTCATGCCGCTCATTTCGCGAGCCGCGGGCTTGTTCGTCAGTTGGCCGGTGGTGAGGACGTAGATCGACCCGACCGCCGCCGCCGACAGCGCCGCTGCGGCGCCGCAGGTCAAGAAGTGCTGCCAGGGGCAGCGCCAGGACGGTACGATCTGCATCGTCGTCAACACGATGGCGAATGCCCCGATCACAAGGGCGCCTTCGGGACGCGTCAGATACGCCAAGCCCGTGAACAATCCACACAGGGCGCCTTGCGCAATGGTCCGATCACGAAGCGCCTGCACCATGTGCAAGAGCGCTGTCACGGTCAGCAGCAGATAAACAGGCTCCGATATGCCGTCGGAGAGATGCTGACCGCTGACGGGAAGATACTGAAAAAGGAGCGCGCCGAAAAAACTCACCACGCGATCGAAGAACTGCCGCCCCAACCAATACATTGGCACAAGCAACACGAGCGACGCAACGAGATTGACGAGCTGCGTGCACAGTGCCATATTCTCCGGCGTCGTCGCTCCTTCGATCGCACGCACCGGTACCGATACCAGGCACACGAGCAGCGGATAGCCTGGATGTTGATGATTGCTCGTGAGCGCTTCCTTCCAGCCTTGTTTCTCGAACTGCAGTGCATAGCGAACGTAGCCGATGCTGTCGCGCGCGGTAACCTCGGTATTGTGAATCAGCCAGAGGCGTAAGGGCAGCACCAGGGCAAAGAGAAGTGCGATGAGCAACCAGTCATGGCTGTTGTTCGGCGATTCTTCGAGTGTGTTCGTGTCCGTCATAAGCGACGCCTTCCATGGTTTGTCGTCATGCGCGCGAAGATGCTCAGGTCGATGGTGCGGGCGATATCGTAGCGCTTTTCGGATCGCCGGTCAAGTTCAGAAGCGTCCGAGCCGGAGCGCTAGCGAAGGGGGCCGATAATCGGCCATTCGCTTGCGCTCCGGCTCGGAGCCTGGGGGAAGATTGAAAAGATCAGTTGGCTTTCTTGCGGTCGACGATCTTTCCTGTCTTGATGTCGAACGTGAAGGCCATGCGATCCAGCGTGACGATCTCCACAATTTTGCGGTCGTCGTCGAAACGCTTGTCTTTCCACCACATAAAGTGCGACACGCTCATCGGCAGCTTCGTGGCATCGCCAACGAGTTCCCCGATCGTGTGGTGCGCGACCGGCTTGCCGTTGGCGAAGAACGATACGGCTTCTTGGCCCAAGTCCTTCTTCGAAGGGGCGCGGTCCTTTTCGCGGAATTTTCCGGAGAGCAGAGGCCATTCGCCGTGCCTCACCAGGTGCACGCCGTCGGACGAGACATCGACGTCGAAGCGAAACCAGTCGACGGTCCAGAGCGGATCCTTTGACCCGTCGTTCTTGTAGAGGCCCCCCTTTTGATAACGATCGCGCAGTGCCTTGATCTTGGCACGCGATTCCGGCTGATAGAATCGGATCTCCTCCTCGGCGGTCCACGGCGAGATCATCACAAAGATGTATTTGCCGTTGGCGACCATCGTCGTATACGTCAACGGCGGCGCCGGCTTATCGGCATGCGCCGGGCTGCCGATGCAGACAATCGAGGCGACAGTAAGGCACGCAAAAAGCCGCATGATTGAGCCTCCCAAGAATGACCGAGACATGTTACGATAGTAGCATTCCGTTGAACGGTTGCACTATTTACTAGACGAAGTCACTGGACGCCACGATGTTGGAAATCTCGCCGACCATCCAAATTCCTGATGACGAATTCGTCTGGTCGTTTGCCCGATCGGGCGGCCCGGGCGGACAGAACGTCAACAAGGTCGCGTCCAAGGCGGTGCTGCGTTGGCCCGTCGCGGCGAGTTCAGTATTACCGACCGACGTGAAGGCACGGCTGGCGGATCAGCAAAAACGGTTCTTCACGCAAGCGGGCGAGCTTCTCATCGTCTCACAGCGCCATCGAGACCAAGAGCGAAATCGCCAGGACTGCCTCGAAAAATTGCGGTCGATGATTCTGCAAGCCTTGGTGGTTCCGAAGGTTCGCAAAAAATCGCGGCCGTCGCGCGGTTCCAAGCGCCGACGTCTGGAGGGAAAACGCCATCGCGCCGGAATCAAGGAACAACGCCGCCGACCGATCGACGAATAGCCAGGCGAGCCGAGTTCATTCCTCCGCCTTTCGCTCCGGAAACACCTCGTCGAACGTCACTTCCCATTGCCCTAGCCCAAGGCTGACGACCACGGTGCCGCGTTTGGCGTCAACGCGCACGATTCGACCCTGTTTGTCGTACTTGGGCACCCACACCGTGTCGCCCGGTTTCAACGCGTCACGCCACTCGCGCATCGCTTTCGCCTCGCGTTCTAGCCGTTCCAGTTCGGCCAGCTTGCGGGCGTACTCCTCTCGCTCCTTCTGCGCTTCGTGCTGCGCCTGCAGCGCGTCGGCGCGTGCTTTTTCCGTCTCCTCTCGCTGTTCTTGAAGGTTCACGAGGTTTGCGCCGCCGCGTTGACGACGCTTCAAGTATTTGTGCGCTCGCTTCAGCAAATCGCGCGGCAACCGGAGACGCCGAGCTATCTTCAGCGCATTCGACATGCCGAACTGCCCAATGTGCAAGCGATATGTCGGCTGCAACGTCTGTACGTCGAACTCGACAGCCGCATTCTCGGCTCGATCATTATGAAACGCGTACGTCTTGAGATCGCCCAGGTGCGTCGTGACCATGGCCCGGCAACCGATCATGTCCAGCTCGTCAAGAATGGCGCGCCCGAGCGCGGCGCCCTCGACGGGATCGGTGCCGGCGCCGAGCTCGTCGAGCAATACCAGACTCCTGGCGTCGGCGGTTTGCAAGATATGAGCGATGCGTGACATGTGCGAGCTGAAAGTGCTGAGCGATTGTTCCAAGCTTTGCTCGTCGCCGATGTCGGCAAGAATGTGAGAGAAGACCGGCACGTTGCTCCCCTGCCCCGCGGGAATGTGCATGCCGGCCTGTGCCATCATGCACAAGAGCCCGGTCGTTTTCAGCGTGACGGTTTTCCCCCCCGTGTTGGGTCCGGTGATGATCAGCAGATTGAACGGCTGACCAAGGCGAACTTCAATAGGAACGACCAGCCGTTGAGCCGCGGGTGGCGTCGCACCGTCGGGCGACTCGCGAAACAACTGCTCCAGGAGCGGATGCCGGGCGTCGCGTAGCCAGAGCCGGCCGTCCGTGTTGATATCGGGACAAGTCAAATTGAACTCACGCGCATAGCGCGCTTTGGCAGCGACGTAATCGAGCTTGGCCATGGCGTCGATGGCGTTTGCCAGCGGACGAGCGACTTTGCCGACCTCGGCGGTCAGCTTGCGCAGGATCTTCTTGGTTTCGCGATCCTCGTCGCTCTTCAGCACGACGCGCTCGGCGCTCAGGTGCGCGATCTCGGCCGGTTCAACGTATACCGTCTCACCTGTGCTGCTGGTGCGATGAATGACGCCGGTCAACTTGTGCCGGTAGTTGATCGCAACCGGCAGTACATAATGATCGCCGCTGACCGTGGCGTTCGGAAAGCGGAGTATCTTACGCAACTCCGGATCGCGCAAGAGATGCTTGATGCGTGACTGGACTTTCTCGTCCAAATCGGCAATTTTCTGCCGGACCGCCGCCAGCTCCGGACTGGCCATATCGAGCACGTGGCCGCGCGAATCGATGCTGCCGGCGATCGACTTGGCGACCAGGCCGAGGTCTTCGATCGGCGTCGTCAGGGAAATGAGGCCTTGATGCAACTCGCTGAGGCGCATGCGCCAGCGATACATGTGTCCCGTACACGTGAGGACGGCGGCGACATCGAGGAGCTGATCGGACGTCAACATCGCCCCTATCGCCGCGCGGCGTGCCAGCAGACGAACGTCGCGCAGGCCGGCGAACGGAGGCGTCTGGCCTTGGCCGAGTACATCGACCATCTCGCGCACCAACGCAAGCTCGGCGCGAATGCCGTCCGCGTCGGTGCTCGGCTCGGCTTGCGACGCCAGGTCCTTGCCAAGCGTCGAAAACGCGTACCGGCCGACAAGTTCGCGGATCTTGTGGAACTCCAGAAGTTCGAGCGTGTGAGCGTCCATTACATTTTCTTGCTATCCTGGCTGCGGATCGAGTGCCAATACGCCAGCTAAGAGCAACATGCGGCGAAACGGGTTCGCGTCAATTGCCGGTGCCAGCGAAAACTCGGTCGCCGCGCCAACTCTTCTGCCAAACGTCGCGAGCGGTCGTTTGTTCGTATCGACAATACAGCAGCCCCCGCTTGCATCGTCGTCGAGATAACCAAGAATCACCTGATCCGACGTGACAAGGCTCTTCGGGTAGACGCTGCCGATGTGGCGATCCTCCGCGTCTTGCACATCCCAGATGTGCAGCGTCGTCCAGGATCGCGCCACGCTTATCACGTGCGAGGCATCCTCCGTCTCGTAGACATCCAGGCGAATCTTGTGGGGCCAAAGGAACCAGAGCAAAGCCGGCACATCCTGGTAACGCACGAAACCGAGCGGGCGGTCCGCGGCGTCGGCGATCGAGCGAATCCACGCCTCGCCGTCGGCCAACGTCGTCCGCGTCCACGGATGGATCAAGAGTGACGGCTGTGCGAGCATTACTGCGTTGTAAAGCCTGGTTAACACTCAGCGCTGCTCTGGCGCGATGCCAGCGCGAAACGCAAACGGCGAGCGCCACGCTCAGAGATTTTACGGAGTCGCCGGTTTGCGTGCCCTTGTTTGCTGAGCTACATTTTGAGTACGGAACAAGAAAGAGGCCCCCGTCCAAAGAGTATTCCCACAATGAGTGTGTTTGTCTGTGCCGCGTCGGCTCTGTCCGTCGCCATCCTCTTCTATTCCTGGCGCTCGTATGCCGAGACGGTCCAGGTCAACGACAAGAAGATGCGCGAACGCGTGACCTTCATGCTATGGACGGCCGCCAACAATCCACCAGAGCCTGGAGCGTTAGCGAAGAGTTGAGCGTTGACTTGGCAAGTCCCGCGCGCCGCGGTAAACTGATGGCATCGCCTGAGGGCCATCGCGTGCTTGCCAAACGGATCATCCCATGCCTCGACGTCGACCGGGGTCGGGTCGTCAAGGGAATCAATTTTCTCAACCTGCGCGATGCCGGCGACCCCGTTGAGGTGGCTCGCCGCTACGAGGAGGACGGAGCCGACGAGCTTGTTTTTCTTGACATCAGCGCCAGCCACGAGGGCCGAGCGATCATGCTCGATGTTGTGCGCCGCGTTTCCGAAGAAATATTCATGCCCTTCACGGTCGGCGGCGGGATTCGCACGATCGACGACGCCATTCGTCTCATCCAGGCCGGCGCCGAGAAAGTCAGCATCAACTCCGCCGCCGTCCGCAATCCCGATCTTGTTTCTCAGGTCGCTCAAAAATTCGGGCGCTGCGCCACGGTCGTCAACATCGATCCGCGCCGCGTGCACAATAATGGCCGAGTGATTTGGGAGGTGCACGTCAACGGCGGTCGCGTGCCGACCGGTCTGGAAGCAGTCGCCTGGGCCAAGCGCGTCGAAGAACTCGGCGCCGGCGAGATCGTCTTGACTTCCATGGACGCCGACGGCACGAAAGCAGGCTACGACATCGAGATGACCCGCGCCGTCGCCGAGGCCGTCACGATTCCCGTCGTCGCCAGCGGCGGCGCCGGTTCGCCCGAGCATCTTTACCGCGCCTTCATTGATGCTAAAGCCGACGCGGCTTTGGCGGCCAGCATTTTCCACTACAATGAGTATGGCATCCGCGCCACCAAGAAGTATCTCCACGAACGCGGTGTGCCCGTGCGATTGACGGAGGATTGATAATGTCCGCCCCCGAAGCAGTCAAAGAAGCACCCCCGGCCGCCCCCGAAGACAAGGCCAACGGCGACCTCGTCAAGCTTCCCGATGACGCCATGCCGGACTTGAAGGCGCCCGCCGAGATCAAGAAGGAGCCCGAAGTCAACAAGCTCTTTCGCATGGTCATGAAGCTGCAAGCGTCCGACTTGCACCTGAAGGTCGGTCAACCGCCGATGATGCGCCTGCGCGGCGACATCCGCCGAACCGAAATGCGGCCGCTTACGCAAGAAGACATGGAGCGGCTTCTTTATCCGGTGCTCAACGCCAAACAGCGCAAGATTCTCGATGATGAAGGCGGCGTCGACTTCTCTTACGTCGTCGGCGCCGATGAGTGCCGCTTTCGCGTCAGCCTCTTCAAACAGCGCGGCCGGCTCTCGCTCGTCTCACGTCGCGTCAATAACTCCATCCCCAGCTTCGACAAGCTCGGTCTGCCTCCCATCATCGAAAAGCTCTGCAAATTTCCGGAAGGCCTTGTCATCCTCGCCGGCGTCACTGGTTCCGGAAAAAGCACTACGATCGCGTCGATGCTCGATTACATCAACGGCACGGAACCGTTGCACATTTTGACGATCGAGGACCCGATCGAGTTCGTCTTCACCGACCGCATGTCGTACATCAATCAGCGCGAGATCGGCCTCGATTCGCGCGACTGGCACAAGGCATTGAAAGACGCCGTCCGTCAGGACCCCGACGTTATCCTCATCGGCGAGTTGCGCGATATTGAAACGTTCGAAGCCGCCGTGCACGCGGCCGAGACGGGCCACCTGGTGTTCGGCACGATCCATGCATCGAGCGCCGGCACGACGATCAACCGTATCCTCGACCTCTTCCCGCCCAACAAGCACGGCGCCATCCGTCAGGCGCTCGCCAACAACCTCAAGGCCGTCGTCGCCCAAAAGCTCATCAAGGGGCTGAAAGCGGGGCGCGTGCCAACCAATGAGATCATGATCGTCAACTCCATGATCCGCAAGCTGATCAGCGAAGGCCAGGACGGAAAGATCCCCGATGCCATCCGCATCGGCATCCAGGAAGGCATGGTCGATTTCAACGAAAACTTGAAGCAGCTGTGCGATCGCGGTGACATCGATAAGGCCACCGCTCTCGAATTCTCGCCCAACCCCGATCAGCTGAAGATGATCCTCAAGGGCATCAAGGTTGCCACGCCGGGTATTTTGTAAGCACCCGCGAGAAAACTGAGCATGCGTACTTCATCGGCATGCTTCACGCCGAGGACAATCGCGCCGGCGCGCCGTCCAAATAAAATGACGCACCGTGTTGGAATTGCCCGGGCGGGCCACATTACCGTGGCCGGCATCGGCACACCGACACCAGCGAAGCGCCCTTTGCGTGTCGCCTCTTCTGGAATCGACATGCGCGAGCGATTGCCTATCGACGACGTAATGCCGGAGTTGGTGGCGAAGCTGCGAACGGCAAACTCGGCCGTCTTGCGCGCGCCGACGGGAGCGGGGAAGACGACGCGTGTACCGCCGGCGCTCTTGGATGCCGGACTGACGCCGGGGCGAATCGTCGTTCTGGAGCCGAGGCGTCTGGCCGCCCGCGCCGCCGCCCGGCGCATGGCCCAGGAACGCGGACAGCGGATCGGCGACGATGTCGGCTATCACGTCCGTTTCGATCGCCAGGTCGGTCCGCGCACCCGCATCGTGGTGATGACGCCCGGCATCCTCTTGCGAATGCTGCACGACGATCCGTATTTGGAAAACGTCGGCGTCGTGATTTTCGATGAGTTCCACGAGCGGGCGCTCGACAATGACCTAGCGCTCGGCATGATCCAACTCTTGCGGACGACGGTTCGGCCTGAGTTGCGCGTCGTTGTCATGTCGGCGACGTTGGCGACCGAAGTCGTTTCGTCGTACTTGGGGAATTGTCCGATCGTGACGAGCGAGGGCCGATTGTTTCCGGTGGAAATCGTCTACGAGCCGCGATCAATGCAGCAGGCGTGGCCTGTCGCCGCCGCCCGTGCGGTGGAGCGCGTGCTCAGTCGCACGGATGGCGACGTGCTGTGTTTTTTGCCGGGCATGCAGGAAATTCGCCAGACGGCCCGTGAACTCGCCGACTCGACGCACGACGTGATGGTTTTGCCCCTGCACGGAGATCTGTCGCCCGAGGAGCAGGACCGAGCGCTGCAGCCCCAACCGCAGCGCCGCGTCGTTTTGGCGACGAATGTTGCGGAAACGTCGGTGACGGTCGAAGGCGTCACAGCCGTCGTCGACACCGGCTTAGCGCGGATGCAGACGTTCGAGCCCGCGGTCGGCATGGATCGCCTGGAACTGGTGGAGATCGCGCAGGATTCAGCCGAACAGCGGGCGGGCCGGGCGGGGCGCACCCGTCCGGGCATTTGCGTTCGACTCTGGAGCGCGGCTGCACATACACAACTCGACAAGCAGACATTACCGGAGATCCAGCGCGTCGACCTCAGCGGGGCCGTGCTACAGCTTTTGTCGCTCGGCGAAGCCGATGTGCAGACGTTTCCGTGGCTTGAATCGCCCACGCACGATGCGATCGATACGGCGTTGCGCCTGTTGCGAACTCTGGGCGCCGTGGCGCAGGCGGAATGCGAGACGATTCGTGTCACGGAACTCGGCCAGGCGATGGCTCGGTTGCCTGTGCATCCACGCCTTGCCCGCATGTTGATCGAGGGGCATCAGCTTGGTCACGCGGAGCGCGTTGCGCTCACGGCGGCGTTGTTATCGGAACGCGATCCGTTCATGCGCGGCTCGGGCGCGACGCCGCGGAAACGCCGATCGGCCAGCTACTCCGATGTGCTCGATCGTGTTGAGGCAATGGAGGCTTTTGATCGCGATGGCTCATCAACTTCTCTTATCGGCTCGATTCAACCGCAGGCGGCGCGATTCGTACTGCGTGCTCGCGATCAGCTCTTGCGCTCCGTAAAGCAGGAGACGGATCAAGCGCCGGCACTGTCGCCAACCGATGCCGACGAGGCGGTGTTGCGCTCGCTGCTGGCAGCGTTTCCGGATCGGGTGGCGATTCGCCGAGTATCCGACCCGAGCAAGGGGCTCATGGTCGGCGGCGTGGGCGTGCGGCTGGCGCCTTGGTGCAGCGTGTCGGGCGCCGAGTTGTTTCTGTGCATCGACGTCGACGCAGATCCGAAGGAGACGTTGGTGCGATTGGCGTCGTCGATCCAGCGCGATTGGCTCAGCGTGACGTCCCGTGTCGTCGTTTTCTTTGACGACAAGAGCGAGCGAGTGATGGCGCGACAACAGATCGTGTATGAGGACTTGGTGCTGGAGGAGAACCACGCCGCGCTGCCGTCGCCGGAGGAGGTAACGCGTATCCTCGCCGACGCCGCTCGGCCACGCCTCGTCGAAGTTCTACCGTCTGACGACGCAGCGGCCGGCTCGTTCTTGCTGCGGCTGCGCTGGCTGCGCGCGTGGATGCCGGAGCTTGCCCTTCCCGCATTCAACGATGACGAGTTGCGGGAGTTATTGCCCTGGGCATGCATCGACTGCAAGTCGTTCGCCGAGATTCGCAAGGCCGATTGGCTTGGGCTAATTCACAGTCGATTGACGCCCGTGCAGATTCAAGCCGTGGACCGGGAAGCGCCAGAGCGATTGCAGGTGCCGAGCGGCAGTTGGCTGCGTATCCATTACGAGCTGGGCCGGCCTCCCGTGCTTGCCGTGCGCATTCAGGAGGTCTTCGGTTGGCCCGACACGCCGCGTGTCGCAGCCGGTCGGGTGCGCGTTCTCTTGCATCTGTTGGCGCCGAATCAGCGTCCGCAGCAAGTCACCGATGATTTAGCGAGTTTTTGGAACAATACGTATCCGCAAGTGCGAAAAGAGTTGCGCGTTCGTTACCCAAAGCACGCCTGGCCGGAGGACCCGTGGAATGCCCAACCGGAGAGCCGACCCAGGCGCAAATCGTAGACCTCACGTTCCGCGTGCTGATGGCGACAAGCGTCTTCTACGTGCAATCCATCACGCGGAGCGTGATGCCTACGGTGGCTATTTGCCAAACGTGATCGACTTGATTCGCATCCAATCGCCTGTGTTGCCGACTGGGATCGGATCGAAGCGGAGGCCGACGATCGTGCCCTGGTATTTGTCCGACTTGGAAAGGTCGACTTCGTAGACGCGAAACGTGCCGTCGCCGACGATCGGAAAACGCACGCTGCATTCCTCCGTAAAGTCGACCGCCTCGAACGGCGTCCAGAAGAGCTGGCCGATTTTTTCCCTCGTCGAAAACGCGGCCTCGATGCGGCACTTCGGCGCGTCCTCGCTTGCGAAGAACGTGGCCGGCGCGATCATTTGCGGATCGTCTTTCTCCAGCAGCATTTTCAGTTCCCCGCTGATCGGCCAGCCGGTGTCGCGAGCGTTGACATAGTACCACCCCTGGCGGTCGGCCCGGAAATCGTAGCTGGGCGGCGCTGGACGCCTGGCGTGCTTCACGACGTGGGCGCGAATGTCGTCGAGCTTGCCCAGGACAAGAACATACTCGTATTCATGGCGGATGTTGTGATCGATGACCTCTTGGCGATGCGGAGCAATGTAGCCCGCTGACGGATGCGTCGAACCGCCGCGGCCCGGCTTTCCAGCGAATCCGCCGCTAAAGCGATAGACTCCCGAATGCCAGACGCCCAGGCCCCAATCGCGCTCGTCGACGTGCGCCGCCCAGTTCTCGGTCGCAAGCCAGTGCACCCAAGGCCCTTTGTGATCCTCGGGCCGCACGATCTGCGTCAACTTATCGCCACCGAACGGCTTGCTGCCCGTGTACGTCATCAGACGATAGTAGGGCGCGTTCGTGTAAACGGCCGGCATCTCTTGCGTTCGGGCGGCGTACTGTGTGGCATCGCCGCGTTCGTTGTTGAGCCGGCATTTCACTCGAGCCGTTGCGCCGTCGAGGCGAATCCAACACTCGAAGGAGCATTCGCCCGGCTCGTTGTCGAGCGGCCATTGCATGGGGATGCACTTGACGTAGAGCGTTTTACCGTCGTTTTTCGATTCGAGCACCTTGGATGGATTCTTGAAGTCGTCGCCGGACTGAATGGGGTTCCAGCCGAGGTGTCGCCAGTGCTTGGTCGGCTCCTTGTCGCCAACGATGAAGGGGACCGGGCCGGCGTAATACGACATCTGAATCTGCCTGCCAAAGTCGAAGTTGTTGACGACGTTTTTTTCTTCCTTTGCGGGCGACAGATAAGTGATGGCGCCGCCGAGCTTGAGATCGACGCCAAGTTTGATCGTGCCGTTATCGAGGTAGGACATTCCGATTGGGGGGTGATGAAGCCCAGCGGTGAGCGCAGCGAGCCCGTGGGATAGTCCCTGCCCCGCCCGCTCACCCCCGGGCCCTCTTCCCCGTAGGGGAGGCGGGAGAAGAGCAGCTTTCTTTTTCTTCGCCGGTGGGACCTTGGAAAAATCGAAATCGGCCGGCGCCGTGTTGGCGCTTCGGAGCGGCTGGGTGTCGCCAAGCTTCTTTTGCCAATCTTTGAGCTTGAGGGTCAGGCGCTCAATGTGCCCCGCGTTCGCGGGATCGCCGGAGAGGTCCTTGATCTCGTGCGGATCGTTCTGCATGTCGAAAAGTTGCACTTTGTTGATGTGCGGGTAGACGATGATCTTCCAGCGATCTTCGCGCACGGCACGCTGGAACTGGCGATAGGCAAGGAAGATGGAGTCGCGCACTTGTGTCGCTTCTCCCTTCATGATCGGCACGAGGCTTTTGCCCTCGTTGGCCTCGGGACCTTGCACGCCGGCTAGGGCGCCGAGCGTGGGGAAGATATCCAGCAAGTAGCAGAACGCATCGGACGTTTTCCCCTTGGGCACGCCTGGCCCCGCGAAGATAAGCGGCGAACGCATGGAGTGATCGTACACACTCTGCTTGCCGAACAGGCCGTGGCTGCCGACGGCAAGACCGGAATCGCTGGCGAAGACGATGATCGTGTCGTCCTCGAGCCCAGCCTCGCGCAGCGCCTCCAGGATGCGGCCGATCTGGGCGTCCAGATACGTGATGTAGGCATAGTAATCGGCCAGATGCTGCTGCACGACTTCCTTCGTTCGTGGCCAGGGCGCGAGCCGCTCGTCCCGGCCGATCATGTCGCCGTTGTTGAACGGATGCACGGGGAGGAAGTTGGGCGGCAGCGGCGGTTTGTTCTTGTTGTACGGCTCGTGATACTCCTTCGGGGCCGTGCGCGGATCATGCGGGCCATTGAAGGCGACATAGGCGACAAACGGCTTGTCGGCGCCTTTCTGCTCTTGAATGAACTCGATGGCGTTATCGGCGAACAGTGCGACCGAGTGTTTGCCCGTCAGCTTTTTCTCGGTGAGCGTTCGCTTCGGCGTAATGTCGGCGATCGGGAGCGCGTAGGGATTGCCCATGCCGCCGAAGAAGATGCCTTTGCCTTCGGCGAAGGCAGCGAGGGCCGAGGCTTCCTGGTTGTGCCATTTTCCGGTCATGAACGTGCGATACCCCGCCCGGGCGAACATCGTGGGCCACAAGGCCATGCCCTGAAGCTTTTCATTGACACGGAAAAGCGTTCGCCCGCTCATGACCATGGCCCGCGACGGCACGCAGACGGCGCCTTGCATTGCACCCATGCAATAGGCGCGCGTGAACGCCGTGCCGCGCTGCACCAGCCTGTCGAGATTCGGCGTCTTGATGTGCTTGTTGCCAAGCGCCGCAATCGTGTCGGCTCGCTGATCGTCCGTGAAGAGAAAGAGCACATTCGGACGCTTCTTTTGTTGCGCGAATGTCGCCGGCGTGAGGGACAACAACACGACAAGCGCGATCAAGATCAGACGCATGAAGAATCCCTCCCCATCTACCGGGATTTCTGGCAATGAAGACGTTGGAGTGCCGTGGCTTGAAACCGCATTCTCTCTTTTTACCAACAAATGGATCGCATCCGAGATCGATTCAAAGAAAGTACGAAAGCGGAGTCGAACCACCACAGTCCAATGACCGGTGGATTGTATGAAAGGGCGAGAAGTGTCAATCGCGGTTGAACTCGCGTTGAATTGGCGTCAGTTGCAATAGCGGTTGCGGCCGTTCTCTTTGGCTTGATAGAGCTTCTCGTCGGCGCGGCGGATGAGTTCGGCCGAGGTGATGTCCGGCTCGCCCTGAGTGGTGACGACGCCGGCGCTCACGGTGACGGAGAACAGCTTCTCCTCGAACTGGAACGGCGTTTGGTTGACGACCTTGAGGATACGGTCAGCAACGATCAAGGCGCCTTCCTGCGTAGTCTCGGGCAAGACCGCGGCAAATTCCTCGCCGCCGTAGCGAGCCAGCAGTTCTTCTTTGCGCACATTGCCTTTGACTCGCGTGGCCAACTCGCGCAGCGTGAAGTCACCGCCCAGATGGCCGTACTGGTCGTTGATCGTCTTGAAGCGGTCGATGTCGATGAGGATGAGCGAGAGCGGACGATTGTGGCGACTGGAGCGAGCTAACTCGCGGTCCAGGAACTCCATGAGGTAGCGTTTGTTGTGGATTTCGGTGAGACCGTCGATGATCGTCAGGCGGTAGATTTCTTCGTGATATTCGGCTTCAACATTGCCGCCGGTGAGAAAGCGGTAGATGCAGTTGCCGACACGGAGGTAGTCGCCGTCCTTGAGCTTGATACATCGAGGCCGGCATGTCGTTGACATAGGTGCCGTTGGTGCTCTGCAAGTCGACAGTATAAAACCCGTCCGCGCCGGGCTGGATGCGCGCATGGCGGCGCGAAACCGAATGATCGTTGATGCGTATCTCGCATTCGCTCGCCCGCCCAATAACGATCGGCGATTCGCCCAGTGGATATCGCGTCCCCATCGTTGGGCCGGTGGGGTAAATGTGCACCAGGCAGGCATTGCGACTCGATAGCGAAACCGGGCGTTCCGGCATCGTTACCTCACGTTTCCGTGACCCTGTCGATCAACGCTGATGATCCTTGCGAGTCCATAGTGTTAGCGCGTACATAGGGGCGATGACAGGATTTCTTTCACCGCATTAAATGTAGGCCAAAAAATGCCGCCCTGCGCAAAAAAAAAATTAACATTTTTAGCGGCTGCGCGGCGGTGACGAATGTCAGGTGGCATAAATCCGCGGTCAGTAGGCGGACGTCAGAGAATTCAGGGTTTTTTCCCGTCGATACCACGAACCTTGTGCGCTTCACCGACTTCTGAAGCCTGACTTCAGGTCACTACGGCCGGCGCGATAGTGGAACGATCCCGATCAAGGCGCCTTCCGGCTCAATGAGGTCGACGAACTGCGGCTCGGCTGTGACTGCGATGCTTTCGTTGCCCGCCTTGTCGCGAACGCGCAGACGCAGGTACACCTGAACAGGCGTACCAACGGGAATCTTCCAGGAAAAGTCGCCGGTGACGAGTTGGTTGGTGAATCGGCCGACGTTCTTGAGGTTTGTCTCGATCGGATGCCAGGGGCCTTCGCGCTTGTCCGAGTATTCGAGCGTGATCGGCGTTTCGCCAAGGTTTTTGTCTTGAGCGCTCCATTTGAGCAACAGCTGCGTCGGATTCTGCGGGTCGATCGTCGGCTTGAAGAGCTGCGCGACCGGCGCCTTCGTGTCGATCTCGATACGCATCTCTGGGGCATCGCCGGGCCGAGGCTCACGTCCCATGCCGGCGCGATTCTTGACGACGAGGGTCAACCCGTAAATGCCGTCGGGGAACGGTGCGTCGAACTTGTCACGGAATTCGAAGTCGCGTTCCTGTCGGCCCTGGGGCAGTTCGTTGGCGAGGTCCTTGATCTCGGCGTACGGCACCCAGGTTTCGCCATCGTCCTTGGTGAGCCAAATCTGCACGCCGCCGATACCCGACGGTCCGTGCCGTTTGATCTCGTATTGCAGACGGACGAGATGCTGATTGATGTACTGAAGCAGAGGCAACGGCTTGCGGGCCGGCGCAGCGTGCGCCAGCGATTGGATGCCTTCCAGGCCGCCGGGAGTCTTTACCGGATCGACTTGCGGCGACAAGCGCGAATCGGCGACGATGTCCTGCGCGATCTCCTTCTTCGGTGGCGGCGGCATGATCACGGCGCTTCCGGGCGGCGAAAATAGTGCCTTGTGTTCCGGCGGCGGGGGCGGCACGATTACTTTCTTCTCGTCAATCTGCTTCGGCTCTTCGATCGGACGCTTCGGAATCGTAATGCCCTCTGGCAATGGCTTCAGCCCGTCTTTGTCAATGAGCCCGCCGCCTTGCAGGGGTGGGGTGAAGCCCGTGGCCGCCAGCGTTCCCGCGACTTCGGCAATCCCGTAGGACTGATTTCCGGCGAGATCGCGAATCCAGATGCGAACGGAGACCGCCTGCTTCGATCCCGGATTGAAACTCGTCTGCCCCTTCAATCCCACCGCAATCGACACCGGCTTCCATGCCTCAATGAGCGAATCCTTGACGTGATACTCCAGCTTTACGCCATCGCGGCTCAAGTCGGGATGATCTTCTTGAATGTCCCAGGCGACGACGATGTCATCGCCATTGCGCTGAGCCTGAAACGATTTGACGATCGGCTTGAGCGTATCAATGAGCATCTTGAGCTGGGGTGGGCCCTTCAGGATCGCCTTTTCGTCCGGATCCTGTACGCCCTGACGAGTGACCGTGGCGACTTGAAGCCAGTAGCTTCCGTCGGCGGGCGCATAAAAGGCGAAGGCATTCTTGGTAGCCGGGATGACGCTTACTTGCTGCCAGCGCTGACCTTGATCCGTGGAGCTGTAGAGAATGAACTCACGAAAGTTAGCCCGAGCGGACTCCTGAACATCGACGGGAACGGAGTGGTTGCGCTGATTCGTGTAGTAGATGTCGCTGGCGCTCTGGCCGATCGCCAGGCACAAGCACGTCGCTGTGAGAAATCCGGTAGTCATCCGTGACCTCCCTCGATGGAATCGCCATCACCTTCGTCAGCGCGCAGCGATCCGAGGATATCGGTTATGATGATAGAATCGGTCGCGCAAGCACCAAACTTGAAAAGAATCTCGAATTCCCCAAAAAAACTAAAGTTCCTCGGCGTTTGCTACACCGCAAGCGGCGAATCTGGAGGTATTGCCTTGGACCCTGTAGAACCCGCCGTCGCCGATCTCGGGTACGCTCACGTCGATCTCGAGCGCCGGCAGCGCTGCGGCTTTCCCGAAGTCATCTATTGTGAAGGCAAGACCTGCGAGTGGGTCGAAGGCGTCGTTCGTCGGCTCATCGACGCCAAGCAGCACTGCTTGGCCACACGCGTCAACGATCAACTTGCGGTTCACCTGTCTGCCCAATTCCCGTCGGCCCAGCAAGATCGCGTGGCTCGCACGTTCTGGCTGCCATCTGGCGATGTCGCCACGCCCGTGGGCCGAGTAATGGTCATCACCGCAGGCACAAGCGACCTGCCGGTCGCGCGGGAAGCGCTGGTGACGGCCCAGGCGGTCGGCGCTAGTGCGGAACTCATCGCGGATGTCGGCGTCGCAGGCATTCATCGCTTGCTGCGTCATCAACAAAAATTCGCCGACGCCGACGTCATCATCGTCGTCGCAGGCATGGACGGCGCCTTGCCCAGCGTAGTCGGTGGTCTCGTCGATTGTCCGGTGATCGCTGTGCCGACGAGCGTCGGGTATGGCGCCGCGTTCTCCGGCCTTGCACCGCTGCTGACGATGTTGAATGCGTGTTCGGCCAATGTCGTGGTCGTGAACATCGACGCCGGCTTCAAAGCAGGCTACGTTGCCGCCCTGATAGCCCGCCGCATGGCTGGAACCGAATAGAGCAGCCGGCTCGCATGGATTACGCTATGCCACGTCCTGGTTTGTTCGATGCGGAAAGAGCTGCCCCGGCTTGCTCGCGACGGCCCTCGGCTTTTCTTTGATCGATTTCAGGATTCGCTCCGCCAACGAGATTGCGGCGAGTCCATCTTGACCTGAGCAGCGTGGTGATTTGCCCGTTCGCACCGAGGTCACGAATTCTTGCAGTTCACACGATAGTTGGTCCTGAGCCTTGCCGTCGATCGACATGACTTCCATGTGGCGCGTGAAGAGTTCTTCACGAATGCGGGCCCGTGATGCCGGATCGAGTCGAGCCGGATCGAGCCCATGTCGGCGCACCTGTTCGCTTGCCTGCACGAGCGTCAGCTTGCGAGCGGCAAAATCGCATTCGGCGAACCCCTCGGGACCCCAGAGCTGCATCTGACGTGAACTCGTCGGACTGGCGCGACTGGCCGCAACCTCGGCGACGCATCCGTTCGCGAATTGTAGCCGCGCGCTGGCAACATCCTCGTGCCCGCCGAAGACGCTCAGCCCGCTGGCGTCGACCGACTGCACCATCGAACCTGCGAGGTCGAGCAACAGATCGAGATCGTGAATCATCAAGTCGAGCACGACGCCGACGTCGGTGGATCGGCCCGTGAATGGCCCAAGGCGTTGAGCGCGAATGAGCGTCGGATGCAACGGGCGCGACCGTAGTTCTTCATAGGCCGGATTGAATCGCTCGATATGGCCGACCTGTAGGAGTGCGCCATTCGCTTGGGCAAGGTCTACCAACTCCTTCGCTTCAGCAACACTACGAGCGAGAGGCTTCTCGACAAGCAGTGGAATGCCTCGTTTCAAGAATTCACCTGCGACGGCCAAGTGAAACGTCGTCGGCACGACGATGCTGGCGGCTTCGACAAGATTCAAGAGCGGCCAATAGTCGGAATAGGCTTGGGTGCGGTATTGCCTGGCGATGTGCTGAGCCTGTTCGTGATTGACATCCGCAACGCCGACCAGTTCGACCTCGGGCATGCCGGCGAGAATGCGAGCGTGGTCTTTTCCGAGATGTCCGACGCCGATGACCGCCACGCGAAGTCGTTTCATAGATTTCAGACCTTCTTCTGCCGCTTGAGGCATAGCAGCCGAGATCACGCCGCACGCCGCTGTCGCGCCACTATCATCGGCATTTGCATCGAGAGTGTCTTGACGAGTTGAATGTTGTGCGGATGCCCGGTGCGATAGGCGACGATGTGGCCGCGCAGATCGCAACCGATGAGGGAGAGATCGCCGAGGATGTCGAGTATCTTATGCCGGGCCGGTTCATTGCCGAAGCGTTCCTTGTTTTGAATCGGCCCGCGCCGGCCGTAAACGAGCAGGTCGCTGACGGTGGTGCGCGAGCCGAGACCCTGGCTGCGCAACATGATCGCTTCTTCTTCAGTGACAAAAGTACGACACGGCGCCACCTGGCAAGCGAATTCGCCTGGCGTGATGACCTGCGTGCTGATTTGCCACGGGATCGACGAATCTGGCCCGTAGTCCAGGAGATAGCTGATGCGCAGCTCCGGCTTTTCGGCAGGATGCAGGGTGATTGCGGCATCTTGGATCAGCAAGGTGACCGGGCAGTCGACCGTCCAAACAGGTCGAGGGGCATTCTGCATATCGATACCGGCGTGCTGCAGGGCATCGACGTAGGCTCGTGCCGAACCGTCCACGCCGGGCGGCTCCGGAGCGTCCACGTCGACGTAACAGTTGTCGATGCGCAGCCCGCTCAAGGCCGCCAACACGTGCTCGACCAAGCCGACTTCGATGGGCGGCCGACCGAGGGTAGTGCGCCGTGCGGTGCCGGTGACGTTGTCAATGCGAGCCGAGATGCAAGCGTGCGGTCCGAGATCGGTGCGGACGAAAACGATTCCCGTGTTGATCGGTGCGGGCCGAAATCGCAAGTGAACGTGCTTGCCGGTGACAAAGCCGGTCCCCTCGACGGCGACCGGCGATGCGATGGTTTGCTGCCAGCGATCTTGAATGCGTTTCACGAGCGTATCCTTTGATACCGAAGCCCAGGGGTGAGGTACTCCGACCCCCTGGGATAATCCCAGGAGTTCGGAGTACCTCGCCCCTGGGCTTCCAGAGATCTACTTCGTTCCGCCGGCCGGCGCCACGCCCCCTTGCGGTTGGAGCCACTTGTTCAGCGTCTGCACGATAATCGGAGACAGATCGACGCTGCCGTGGATATAGAGCGGCACCGTGCTGCCGAGGTCCATCGCCTGCATCTTGCGATTTACGTTCGGGAACTGGTTCAAGAGTTCCTTCTCAATCGGATCGCCGTAGCCGAGCACGATCTGGAAGCCGTACGCCTTTGCGACGGCCTCGATGCCCATGTTGACTTCTTTCCACAACGTAACGAGGTTGTCTTCCTGCTTCTTGCCGAGCAAGCGAGAGATTTCCTTGCTCATGTCTTCAAGCTCGCGTTTGTTCTTGGTGATGAGGTCTTGATAGCGCGCCTGCGTGACAGCGTCGAGCGGAGGCGTGGTCTGACGCAGTGCGGCTTCGTACTTCGAAGTCTCATCCGACAGCGCCTTGGCCTTGTCCTTGAATGGCTTGAGCGTTTGCTCCAGCTCGGCCTTGAACGCTTTGGCGCGTTCGTACTGGTTGAACACCTGGCCGATGTTGACGACAGCGATCTTTGTGCCCTGCTGCACGGCGGGTTGCGCCGGCGCTCCCCCTCCCTGAGCCATCAGGTAGGTGCTGCCGTACGCCCCCGCGATCAAGGCGGCGACGCCGGCCAAAACAATCAGCGTTCTCTTCACGGAAATCACTCCTTTAATAGAGGATCGAGCCGACGGCGTGGTCCCGCTGCCATGCCAGGCTGCGACGGTCGGGCATATCGTGCTGCCCGGTATGGTCTTTCATTTCGGCCGGGCTTGTATCGCATTCGCACTTTTCGATCAAGAGCATTTTCGCCGCTTGCGGCGTCGCAATCACTTCGCTCGCGGCTTCAACATTTCAATGACCACCGGCGTCAGATCGACACTGGCGTGCACATACAGCGCCGATGTGCAACCCATCTCTTCCATCGTACGCGTCTTGCTCGATTTGATGGTTTGAAACGCCGCCACATCGGGGTCGTCCGCATTGCCATAGCCGAGCACCACCTGGAATCCGTAGTGCTTCGACGCCATGTCGATGGCGCGGTTGATGTCGTTCCAGACCGCCGGCATGTGCGCCTTGTGCGTATCCTCGATGAGCCGAAGGATGTCGGCGTTCACTTTTTCCCATTCGCGTTTTTGAAACGCGATCAATTGCTGGTTGGGATTCTTGGCCGCGGCGAGCGTGTCGATTTCGTCGGCCAGTTGCTTGGCTTTGGCCTTGAACGGCTTGATCGTTTCTTCCAACTGGGCTTGAAACGCCTTGGCGCGCGCATTCTGTTTCAAGACCGCGCGGACGTTGATGAGCGCCACTTTCGTCGCCGCCGGCGCCGCGGGCTGCTGAGCTTGGGCAAGAAGCAACGGACCGACGAGCGCCCCGATGGCAAGCAGGGCAAGGACAGACGATGCGGCGAGAGCGTGCTTCACTTCAATTCCTCCATGGCGCGGGCAGACTCGGCTTGCAAATTGGTAGCCGAAAGCCGTCGCCACGGTCAAGAGCAATCAAGATCGTAGACCTCACAAGGGTGCACGACGTGGTTTGCGAACGGCACAGGAAGGTGAGGCTCCTGCCAAGCCGCGGGCCCGCGAAGTGCTCGATTTCGGACGAGTATCCTCTCGCTTCCGGCTCGGCAGGAGCCTCGCCCTCCCGAAACAGGCCACGCAGACCATGTCGTGCACCCACCTAACGCTCCGCGTGAGGAATCCTCACACGCGGAGCGCAAGGCCTACCCAGTTCTCCCTGGGCTTGCGGCAATTGTTCCATGTTGCTATCCTTCGCGTGGGCTCTTGTTACACGAGATTATCCCATGATCCCAGCACGGATGCTGACGGTGTGCACGCTGGCCTTGATCGCTTGCTTCGTGGCCGGTTGCTCAAAGAAATCGACGACGCTCAATTCAGTCACGGGCAAAGTCCTCTACAAGGGCGTGCCGCTCACGACCGGGATCATCGTCTTTAGCCCCGACACGAGCCGCGGCGAATCGGGCAAGATCGCCTTCAGCAAGATCAAGGAGGACGGGTCCTACACGCTCTACACCGGCGACGAACCCGGCGCGACCGCGGGCTGGTATCGCGTCACTGTCGCTTCGATCGCCGCTCCTTCGGCTTCCTACCAGTCCGCCGGTGTTTCGCTGATCGATTCCAAGTATTGCGACCCTCAGCTTTCCCAGCTTTCGTGCGAAGTGAAGGCCAACATCGATAACCACTTGAACTTCAACCTCGAATGAGCGCATGAATCACTTCATCCACGGTGTTGTTCGTTCGCTTGTCGAGACGTTCCCGCTGCCCGAGCCGATCCTCGAAATCGGCGCTTACCAAGTCGCAGGCCAAGAATCGATCGGCAACCTGCGAACGTTTTTTCCCGGCAAGCAATACCTCGGCATCGACATGCGTCCCGGCCCCGGCGTCGATTGCGTCGCCAACGTCGAGGCGTTGCCACAAGCGTCGGCGTCGGTCGGCACGGTGCTGGCGCTGAACACATTCGAGCACGTAAAGTGCTTTTGGCGCGGCCTGGATGAGGTGTATCGTGTGTTGCGGCCCGACGGTGTCCTGATGATGTCGACACCGTTCCATTTCCGCATCCACGAGTTCCCGCACGACTACTGGCGCTTCACGCCTGCGGCCTACGAGGCGCTCTTGGAACGCTATCCGAGCAAGATTATCGGTTGGCATGGCGCCAGAAACCGCCCCGCCAACGTCTGGACCATCGCCTGCCGCGAAGGACGGCTCGCGATCACATCGGCTGAGTATGATCGTTACCGCCAACTCCTGCGCGTCTACGCCAGCGAACCCGACACCACCTGGACGCGCCGCCTGCGCTTTCGTCTAGCCAGCGTGATCGCCGGTCGCGGCCCGTTTGCCCCGTATCTCGATCGAAACGACTGGGATTCGGTGTGTTTGAATGATGCTATGCAATCGCGCGCCGCCGCGTAGCATGTCTTGCCATAGAATCTCTTCGTTTAGCGCTCGCAGCGCGCCATGCGATCGCATGGCGCGCTGCGAGCGCTAAACGAAGAAGGGCCCGGCATGAAAATCACCAAAGTCGAAGCCATACACCTCCGATTGCCCGTCGTCAATGAACGCTGCGACGGCAGTCAGGACACCCTCGTCGTCAAGGTGCACACCGATGCCGGCATCACCGGCGTCGGCGAGGTCGATTCGTCGCCGTCGGTTGCCAAAGCGATTGTCGATGCTCCCGTTTCGCACAAGATTTCACGCGGACTGGCCGAGTGCGTGCTCGGCCAGGACCCGTTCGAGATCGATCGGCTCATTCACCGCATGTACGAGGGGACAATCTTCTTCGGCCGCCAAGGGGCTGTCATCCAGGCGATGTCGGGCGTTGAGATCGCGCTGTGGGACATCGTCGGTAAGGCGGTGAAGCGTCCCGTTTATCAATTGCTCGGCGGCGGGTTCCGAAAGAAGTTTCGCGCTTATGCGTCAATCCTCTTCGGCGACACGCCTGACGAGACCGAGCGCATCGGCGCCAACCTTGTCAAACAGGGCTACAAAGCGGTCAAGTTCGGCTGGGGGCCCATGGGGCAGAGCGAGGCGAGCGACATCGCCCATGTTCGCGCCGCGCGCAATGGGCTCGGACCGAACGTCGAGTTGATGGTCGACGCTGGCCTATGCTGGGACACGGCGACGTCGATCCGACGAGCCAAGCAGTTTGCGGAGTTCAACCTGGCCTGGCTCGAGGAGCCGTTGCACCCCGATAACATCGATGGCTATCGCCGGTTGTGCGACAGCAACCCGCCAATGCGTATCGCGGCCGGCGAAGAGATTTGCGACATCAAGGAAATGGTCGGCATGATGGACGCCGGCATCGATGTCGTCCAGATCGACGTGACGCGCGTCGGCGGCCTGGCTCGCTCCAAACGCATGGGCTGGGACGCCGCCGAGCGCCATCGCCTGGCCGTCAATCATTCCTACAAGACCGGCATCAACATCGCCGCGTCACTGCACTTCGTGGCATCGCTGCCCAACTCGCACTATTTCGAGTACTGTGTCGAACAGGGCGCCTTGCGGCAAACGCTGACCAAGCAGAAGTTCCCGGTCATCGACGGCGACATCTCCGTTCCGGAGGAGCCCGGTCTGGGCGTGGACGTCAACGACGAAATCGTGGCGAAGTATCGGGTTGGCTAGTCGAGAATGTGGTCATTTTGCATGCGCAAACTAAGTTCCCCAATCCCATCCGTTTGGCTATGATAGCGGTACACACCAAGGGGGCACGTTATGCATCCGCTGAATTTTCTTACGCGCCGAGCGTTTCTTCGTGACACCGCTGCCGGCATGGGGCTGGCCGCCTTCGCAACGCTAGCCGGACGCGCCAGCGAGGGACGGCCGAATGCGCGCCCGACCAGCGGCCAACCCGGCGTCATTCAGCCACACCATGCTCCCAAGGCGAAGCGCGTCATTTGGCTCTACATGGCCGGCGGGATGTCGCATCTGGAGTCGTTCGATTACAAGCCGCAACTTGCCCGGCTCAGTGGGCAAGGGATGCCCGAGTCGTTCACGCGCGGGCAGCCGATCGCGCAGCTTCAAGGGCAGCAATTGCGCTGTTTTGGTCCACAGCATCCGTTCCGTCGCTGGGGTCAATCCGGCCAGGAGATCGCCGAGATCTTCCCGCACATTGGCTCGATCGCCGACGATATCTGCATCGTCCGCTCGCTCAAGACCGACGCGATCAATCACGACCCGGCCCACACGTTCATGAACACGGGCACGACCATCTCCGGCCGGCCGGCCATGGGCTCGTGGCTTTCCTATGGCCTCGGCTGCGAGGCCGACGATCTTCCCGCGTTCTGCGTCCTCACGTCAACCGGGCGCTACGGCCAATCGCAGCCGATCGCTCAGCGGCAATGGTCGGCGGGCTTCTTGCCGTCGCGCCATCAGGGCATTCACCTGCGCGGCACCGGCGATCCAGTGCTCTATTTGTCCAATCCACAAGGCGTCGATCAGGAGCGTCAACGCGATGTCGTCGATGCGGTGCAGCAACTCAATCGATTGCACGACGGCGTCGTCGATGACCCCGAAATTGCCACGCGCATCAGCCAGTACGAAATGGCGTTCCGCATGCAGACGTCGGTGCCGTCTCTACGCGATTTCGCTCAGGAATCGCAAGCGACCTTGCGCAGCTACGGCATCAGTGGGCCCGACGGCTCGTTCGGCGCCAACTGCCTCATGGCCCGCCGATTGGCCGAGCGCGGCGTTCGCTTTATCCAACTTTATCATCGAGATTGGGACCACCACGGCTCCGTCAAGGACCACATGCGCGGCAGCGCCAGTGAAGTCGATCAAGCCACCGCCGCCCTCGTCAAAGACCTGAAGGCCCGCGGCATGCTTGACGACACCCTCCTCGTCTTCAGCAGCGAGTTCGGCCGCACGCCGATGGCACAGGGCAATGGCCGCGATCATCACATGAAAGGGTTTTCGCTCTGGCTCGCCGGCGGCGGCATCAAGGGCGGCATGAGCTATGGGAACACAGACGAACTGGGCTACAACGCCGTCGACCCCATCGTCACCGTCCATGATCTGCACGCCACGATGCTTCATCTGCTCGGCATCGATCACCTGCGCCTGACGTTCCGCTTCCAAAGTCGCGACTTCCGCCTGACCGACGTGTTCGGCAATGTCGTCGATGAAATCTTGGCGTGAGCGAAAATCGATCGGGCATTTACGCCAGCGCTCGCGTGATCAATCGCCGGGGCTCGACACCCGTCAAGCGTTGATCGAGCCCCTGGTAGAAGAAGCTCAGGCGCTCGTGGTCGAGGCCCATGAGGTGAAGGATGGTGGCGTGCAGGTCGCTGATGTGGTAACGATCCTCGACGGCATTGAAGCCTAGCTCGTCGGTGGCGCCGATAGCCTGGCCTCCCTTGACGCCGGCGCCGGCGAGCCACATCGAGAAGCCGAACGGATTGTGATCGCGTCCAGGCCGGCCGATGCCCTCGCTCGTCGGTGTGCGGCCAAACTCGCCGCCCCAGATCAACAGCGTCTCGTCCCACAAACCCGTGCGCTTCAAATCCGTGATCAGGGCCGCGATCGGCTGGTCGGTCTCGCCGGCGTGCAGGCGGTGGTTGCGGATACAGTCGCTGTGGCCGTCCCATGTGTCTTCGAGATGCCCGCCGCCCGAATAGAGCTGCACGAAGCGCACGCCCGCTTCCAGGAGTCGCCGGGTGATCAGGCACTTGCGGCCAAAGTCAGCGGTCAACGGATTGCCGAGTCCGTACATCGAGCGCGTCGCGGCACTCTCGCGATTGATGTCAACGACTTCCGTCGCGCGCGTCTGCATGCGATAGGCCAGTTCATACGACTCAATGCGGGCGGTCAGTTCGGAGTCGCCGGGGCGCGTGCGCTGGTGTTCTTGATTCAGTTGACGCAATAAGTCAAGCGACTCGCGCTGTGTTTGAGCCGTGACGCCAGCCGGCGTCGCGAGATCGAGGAGTGGCGTCCCCTGGCTGCGGAACAACGTCCCCTGATGCGATGCAGGCATGAAGCCCGCCGTCCAGTTCGACGCGCTGCCGATCGGCCCGCCGCGCGGATCGGTCATGACGACGTAGCTGGGCAAGCTGTCGTTGAGCGAACCGAGGCCGTACGATAACCAGGCGCCCAGCGACGGCTTGCCGATCTGCACGCTTCCCGTGTTCATCTGGATGCAACCGGACGCATGGGCTGCCGTGTCGGTGTGCAGCGAACGAATGACGCACAGGTCGTCGGCCCAGCGCGACGTGTGCGGAAAAAGCGAGCTGATCTCGAGCCCCGATCGCCCAAATCGGCGAAACGTGAACGGCGTTTGCATCAGATTGCCGATAGGCCGCCCGTTGGACCCGACCGGCGTATTGCCTCGATAGGCCGTGTTGTGATAGCGCGTCAGGGCCGGTTTGTGATCGAATGTATCAACCTGGCTCGGCGCCCCGTTCATGAAAAGAAAGACGCAGTGCTTGGCCCCACGGCGAGCATTCCTCCCCTCTCCCGCCGGGAGAGAGGCCGGGGGTGAGGGGGAGCTCGCGAAGTACCCATCGCGTGACAACAAGTCAATCAGCGCCAGCCCCGCGAAGCCTGCGCCGGCATGGCCAAAAAACGATCGGCGTGAAAGCGTTTGCGTCATGGCAAAATCCTTGCTGCATTTACGGTTCGAACATCTCTTGCAACACCTCCAGCACTGCTGCGGACGTTCTGGCGTCTAAGCGCCCCAATCGACGAATGAGCCGTACTTTGTCGACCGTGCGAATCTGGTCAAGAACGATGAGGCCGGATTTTCTCTTGAACCGACACGGCAATCGCCACGCGTACGGTCGCCCCTGCGTCGTCATAGGGGCGACGATGGCGGTACGCAGATGATGGTTCATCTCGTCCGGCGAGATCACGAGGCATGGCCGAGTTTTCTGGATTTCGGAGCCCTGCGCCGGGTCGAGCCGGACGAGGTAGATGTCGAAACGGTTGACTACCATTCCCACTGGTCCTCATCGAACTTGGTCGCCGGTCCGCCCTCGTCGAGTAATTCATCTTCTCCCGCGCTCGCCAAATCGCGCGCCGCCTCCGCCCAACCATCTCGAGGCTTTTTGGGCGACGTGATGACCAGTCCATTCTTGGTCGCATGAATCTCGACCTCGCCGTTCAATCCCGTCTGCTCGAGAAGATGTTTCGGGATGCGAACGCCACGCGAGTTGCCGATCTGTACAATGCGTGATCTCATTTTCTGCCCTCACTGGTAGTATACACATTGTAATTACAATCAGCTTGATCGGCAATCGCAATGAAGGAGCGCCTTTTTAGCGCAAGTTTTTTGTGGATATCAGCTTCTCCGTCCAACCCTCGAGCCTGCCCAGGAATCGCTCTGGGTAGGCAAGCGTTGCCGGCACGGCGCCGCGCTGCAACACCGCAACCAGCAGACATCACTTCCGGTCCGAATCCTCGGCCTGGTTAATCGTGCGGATTAATCGCCAGGAAAAGAACAGTGAGAACAAGAAGCCCACCAGCCCACTGATCGACACGCCGCCGAACTCGGGTTCAGCTTTAGCGCTGAAAAGGAGCGACGAGCCCAGGAAGAACGAACCAGCCAGGATGCCAAGCACGAGGCGGTTGACGGTCGATTCGAGGCGATGGTGGTCGTGTCGCAACTCAAACGTTCCGTTGCGGACGCGGCGCAGAATCTCGGCGACATCACGCGGCAGAATATCGATGAGCCGATCCCAGTCACGGTAGGCGCGGTAGAGTTTGCGCAGGATGCGCGTCAGCGAGAAGCGATGCTTGATGACTTGTACTTGGTACGGCTCGATCAACTCGGCCAGGTTGAAGTTCGGATTGAGCAGCCGTGAGGTGCCCTCGAGCATGACCAGGGTCTTGAGCATGAGGGCGAGCGGGGTGGGCAGGAGGATGTGGTAGCGGCGGATGATGTCGGTCATTTGCTGCAGCGCCGCGCCGAGATTGAGGTCGCGCAATGTGCGTGTGCCGAACTCAGCAAGGAAAACGTTGATTTCGCCGCGCAGGGCCTCGCGATCGAGATCGTTGGGGGCCGAGCCGAGGCGGATAACGCTGTCGGTGAGCTCGACGCTGTCGCGATTGACAATGGCGAGCAGGAGGGCTTCGACTTCTTCGCGCAGAGTTTCGTCGAGCCGGCCGACCATGCCGCAGTCCAAGACGCCGACGACGCCGCCGGGAAGCATCATGAGGTTGCCGGGATGCGGATCGGCATGATAGAAACCATCGCGGAAGATCATGTCGAGGTACATGTTGGCGCCGCGCTGGGCAAATTCACTGAGATTGAAGCCTGACTCGCGCATGCCGGGCACGTCCTCGCCGCTGATGCCGACGAGTTTCTCCATGGTCACAACGCGCTTGCTGCACAGCGCCGCATGAACCTTGGGGAAATGCACATGCGCGTCCTGAGAAAAGTTGGCGGTAAACTCTTCGAGGTTACGCTTTTCCGTCGAGAAATCGAGTTCGTTCAAGAGGGTGCGGCGAAACTCGCGAAATGTTGCCGCCGGCTGATAGGGATGCAGGTACGAGACGTGATTCTGTGCCAGCTCGGCGAACATTCCCATGATGTCGAGATCGCCAAGAATCTTCTCTTCGATGCCGGCATGCTGCACCTTGACGACGACTTGCTCGCCGCTGAAGAGCCGAGCGCAATGAACCTGGCCAATCGACGCCGAGGCAAGCGGCTTGTCGTCGAACTCGGCAAACAGCTCATCGACGGGGCGAGCCAGCTCCGTGCGAATCGTCTGCTTCACGGTGTCGGCGGAATCGGGCGGCGTGTGCGATCGGAGTTGGCACAGCTCGGCAGCAAGATCGGGTCCGACCAGGTCGGCTCGCGTACTGAGCATTTGGCCAAACTTGATGAAGGTCGTGCCAAGCTCCGTCAGAGCCAGGCGGATGCGTGCCGCCTGGGTGAGCTTGCCGAGTCGTTCCCCGTCGAAGCTGAGCAGGCGTCCCTGGATCCATTCGTAATCGAGTCCGCTGAGCCAGTCGGCGATGCCGTATCGTCCGAGGATCGCGAGGATTTCGCCAACACGTTTTGCGTTACGGTCCAAGCGTGCAAACATCGGGCGGCGCCTCGTGTACGCGTATTAGCGATGGGTTACGGGGACGAGCCAGAGTTTATTATACGCGATCAAGATCTCGGACCATGCCGGTCATGAGTTCGCCGTCCGTTGCACGTTCGCGGCCTCTGGCAGCTCCGTTTCGGCCGCGCGGGGCGACGACTCCAGAAACAGCAAGGCGATGCTTCCGGCCACGCCGAAGCTGGCCCCGGTAAGAAAGGCGACGGACGGGCTGACCTCGACCCAGAGCTGGCCCGCGGTCAGGCTGGCGACGAGCCCCGTGACGCCAACGGTGGCGGTATACCACCCGATGCCGCTGGCTCGCATTTCGTCCGGCAAAAAATCGCTCGTCATCGCCTTGCCAACCGATCGAAACACGCCCTGAAAGATCCCGTACATCACGAAAAGAACCGCAACGGCTATCGGATCGGTCGTGAAGCCAAAACCCGCGAATACACCGATAAAGACGAGAAAGCAGCAAAGAAGCAAGCTCTTTCGGCCAAACACGTCCGACAGATAGCCGGCCGGATACGATGCGAGCGCCGCCACGAGGTTGAACATGGCATAAATGAAAATGGTCGTGGTGAGGTCTACGTGGAGGTCGCTGGTGCGCAGGATCAAAAAGGCGTTGCTGAAGTTGCCCAGGCCGAACAACGCGGTAACGCCGAGATATCTCCAATAACTCGCAGGAAAGGCGCTGAGACTGATGTCGTGCTTGTCTTTCGCTCCGACGTCGGCTGCCTCCTCGCGCACGAAAAAGACCATGAGGGCCGCGAGCATCCCGGTGATGAACGCGAGCAAGAAGATGGTGCGGAGGTCGACGACGAACATCGCGAGCAAACCGATGATAAGCAGCGGTCCGACGCACGCGCCGAGGTTGTCGCCAAAGCCTTCCAGTCCGAACGCTTTGCCTCATGTCCGCGCATTCTGCTGTGCGGATTCGTCCCGGATTCAGTCCTGTGCCACGTTCTGATTGTTCAGTCCTGAGTCGATGACGCCTATCAGCGCATCAAGGGTGCATGCGGTCAACTGGCATCGAACTTGCTCTTCACCAAGCTGCCGGTCGGAGCTCACCACACAGTACTCAGCAATCAGCCGATTGAAGACGAAAGGCGGACCACATGAAAAGAAGCAAAGAAAAGATAGCCGAGGCGCTGCGCCATGCCCATCATGCGCTCTTGCGGGATTTGCGCCGGTTGCAGGACGTCGCTCGGCCGGGATCCGACGTGACACTCATCGAATTACGAACGCTGTTGAGCGAGACCTACACCCACCTCTGCGAGCACTTCCGTTGGGAAGAGCAGGACGGCTATCTGGATGAACTCGACGAAGCAGAGCCGCGCTTCCAGCGAGTCGTGCAGGAACTCGGAGAAGAACATCGCGAGCTGCGGCGAACGCTGGACGACCTGCACGGCGATACGATCCTGGCGTCGACCGTGGACCCTGCACTGCTTGCGAACATTCGTAATTGGATCGACCGCCTGCGACGCCATGAAGCGCGCGAGAACAGCCTGGTCGAGGATGCCGTAACATCCGATCTCGCATCGGCTGATTGACCGTCGGCATTGCTTGCATTCCTTCCTTGAAGCCGAGGACGTTGGTCCCTATCGTGGACAACGCCCTTGGTTTTTTTTGCTGAATTTATCAGACGAGCACATTATGAAAAAACTCTCGATCGGTTCCTGGGCGTTCCTCTTCAACCAGGAACAACCGACCAACGACTTCCACGCGCTGGTTCACAAGCTGCAGCACCTCGGCTTTCAGGGCATCGAACTCGGCGGGTTCGCGCCGCATCCCACGCCCGAAAGCCACGACACGAAGGAGAAACGGCAAAAGTTGCGCAAGATGGTCGTCGATCATCGGCTCGACTTCTCCGGCTATGCGCCCGATCTCTGGTCGCACAAGCTTTGGAGCGTGGAGACTCCGTCCGACTACTTGGCCGCCTTTGAAAAAAACCTGATCTTTGCGGCCGACCTTAGTATCAAGGCGATTCGCGTGGACGCCGTCGAGCCGATATCTCAAGTTCAGAAGGCCGGCATCGACCCAAAGCTCATCTTGGACCGCTGCGCGGCGGCGTTCGATCGATGTGCCAATTTGGCTGCGAACCATGGCATCAACGTTTGCTGGGAGTTTGATCCAGGCTTTCCGCTCAACAAGCCGTCGGAAATTGTCGGCCTGATCGACGCCGTCCGCAGCCGGGGAAACGCCAATTTCGGCGCCTTGTTCGACACCTGCGATGCTCACCTGTGTGCATCCGTCGGCGCCAATCACCTCGGTGAAAAGGAAATATTGCCCGGAGGTGCGGCTGACCTGTTGCGAATGCTCAAGGACAAGATCATGCACGTCCACCTGGGCGACTCCGACGGCACGCTTCGCTGCGACACCAGCGCCCACGTCCCGTTCGGCAAAGGCGTACTGAATTTCGATCAGCTCATTCCCGAACTCGTGGCAAGCGGCGTGCCCGACGATTGGTGGACGATCGACCTGTGCTTCTGGCCCGATCCCTGGTCGGTGGTAGCCGATTGCAAGCGCTTTCTCGACAAGTTGCGGCACAAAATCGCGTGAGAAGTGCAACGAACGTGGTGAAAGCGATGGAGCAAAAAGCCGAGCCAGCGGATCATCGACCCGTGATCCGCCGGCTCGCCCATTTTTCGCCAAATTCCCAGGCATCTGCGCTACTCAAAAGCCAGTGGATCACGAACACGCACATACCGAGGCGCGGATAAGAAAACTTGATCCAAGCCAAGGAAGAAATCAACCGACCTTGACAATCGCGAATACTGGTCAACGCCGACCCGTGACTGCCATCTGAACGCCAAGGCGAATTCGATCGACTAGGCTCCGTCCGGCGGAAAACGGCCTTCGTCGATCAGGCTCTGCCGCACGCGAACTCGTTTGTGTGCGTTGATGTTCAAGACCATGACCGTGACTTTGCCGATTTGGGTGCGCCCCATGAGCACAGGGCCATCCCATTCGAAGTGCCGCTTCCAACTCTGGCGGCGCGGGTTAAACAAGGGCATGATCTTGCCGGCCAGAAACCCAGACAGGTTTGGGCCCTTGGAGAGATTGCATTCAGGACAGGCGAGGCATAGGTTTGAGAGGTCATCGCCACCGCCATGCTGTTCCGCGATGATGTGTTCAACGTGAAATGCGAGGAAGTCCATGTCGTCCTGGTGCAGATGACAGTACTCGCAGCGCCAACCGGCTCACTCCCCAACCGCTGCGCGAACGGCAGCATCCATCACGCACCTGACGATTTGGAGAGAATCATGCGCGCCTTCGACTTGGGTAGCGCGACAAATGTACTGAATGCGACGTAGCTCTCGTACTCCGAGCGTTCTTCAGGAGTCAATGTGCCTTCGGTGCATCGGTGAGCGAGATCGTCAACGCGGGCCTGCAGCTTCCGGTCCGCTTTTAGCTTCAGCAGACGCCGAGCGGATTCTACCGTGAGGCAATCGCTCAGCGGATCGATAAGTCGCTCGATCAGCAGATCTGTTGTCACGGCCTTCATCCCGCCATTGTAGCAAAACTCAGACACCATGAGCGGCTACTTCTTCCTTCCCATCACATACCGGTCCAGCCACGCCAGGTCCCATTCCATCTTCGCTCGGCGGTTGCGCAGCTTCGAAATGCCGTGGCCTTCGCCGGGGTACACAATCAACTCCGTCGGCACGTGGACGTACTCCTTCAAGGCGCGGAAGAGCATGCGGCTATGGCCGGGGGGGCAGCGGTCGTCGTTAGCGCCGACGTGGATCAGCGTCGGGGTGCGGACCTTGTCGAGGTGATAGGTCGACGACGCCTTGTGATACTTCTCCGGGTTGCTCCACGGCAACCCTTGCTTGAAGACCATGGCATAGGCGGGCTCGTCGTTGGCGCCCCATTCCATGACGGCATCGACGATGCCGGCGCCGGAGATCGCCGCCTTGAAACGGGTCGTCTTGGTGATGATGCAGTTGGTCAGGTAGCCGCCGTTCGACCAGCCGCTGACCGCGAGGCGCTCCGGATCGGCGATGCCCTTCTCCACCAAGGCATCGACGCCTTTGAGGATGTCCTCGACGTCGACGTCGTTCTCCCGGCCGATGAGATCGGTCGTGAACTTGTCTCCGTAGCCGGTCGAGCCGCGGTAGTTGGGGCACAGGACGGCATAGCCCTTTGCGGGGAGCAGCGTTCGGCCGTAGATCCAGTATTGCAGCTTGTAATAGGTGGCTGTGGTCGGGCCGCCGTGGATTTCGACGACGAGCGGAACCTTGTCGCCTTGCTTGTAGTCGGGCGGCAGTTCGAGAATGCCTTCGACCGTCTGACCCCCTGCCCCTTTCCATGACACGATGGAGAGTTGCGGCAGTTTCCACGACGCGACCTGCGGATTGACCGTGGTGAGCTGCTGGACCGTGCCGCCGCCCGAATGCGCGTACACGTCGGCGAATTTCGTCGGCGTGGCCATGATGGCGGCGAATGCGTGCGGATTGCCCGCGTCGATGCCGGCGCTGAACGCCTCGACGACGACATCGCCCTTCGTCAGGTACAGCCACTTGGGATTGTCAAGGTCCTCAAGATCGGCGACGCACAGACGCACCCTGCCCTTCTCCTCGGCCAGGAAAAACAGGTGATCGCGCTTGCCTGCCCATTGGAGCGGCGTGCCGTAGCCGCGCACGTGAACCCCCTTGGGCCGAGGCATCTTCGCAGCCCGGATGCTGCCGTCCTTCTGGAGGTATGCCAGGCAGACCTCGGCCGGATAGCCGTCGAAGATGACGCCGAAGGCCAGGGTGTCGCTAAAGTCATTCCAGGCGATGCGCTCGAGCCAGGCGTACGGCGACGGCATCTTTTTGCGATAGGCATCTTCGGGAACGGTCGTGATCTTGCCGGTCGCCGAGTTCCAGACGTCGACGCGCGATTGGCCCTCGAAGCTGACGACCTTGTCGTCGGGCGTGGTGATCATGGCGATCTTCTTGCCGTCGGGCGAGAGCGTGAACTCGCGGATATTGCGGCCCGCGTCGATCACCTTCTCGGCCCGGTCGGAGGCGAGATCGAGCTTCCAGATTTGGCCGATGCGATTCTGCCCGTGGCCATACTCGAGCTTGCCGTACTTCGCGCGCAGACCAGACCAGTCGTCGTCGATGCGGTCGACATGGACGAGGTAGTAGAGCGATTTGCCGTCGCGCGAAAGCTCGTAGCCATCGATGCCGCCTTCGACACGCGTCACGGCTTGAACCGATCCGCCGCCGGTGGCGATGCTCCAGACCTGCGTCCGGCCGTCGTACGGTGGATGCTTTTCCCCGTCGCGCTTACGGTTGCCGAGGAAGTAGACGGTCCCGGCGCCGGGCGCGAACTGCGGCGCGCGATCGCTGGCTCGATCGGACGTCAATCGCCGCGCTGTGCCGCCGGCCGTCGGCACAATCCACAGATTCGTCTTGCGATCGTCGGTCGATTCCTGCCAGCGGCCTTCAACATACGCGATGAACTGTGGCGAATAGGCGACGCCGAACAAATCGGCCTGCGTGAAGTAATCGCCAAGCGTGATCGCGCGCTTGGTCGGCGGCTGCGCGGACGCCAGCGCGGGCAGAGCCAAGAGTACGGCAAAACAGACGCAAAGTCGTCGCATGGCAGGTCCTTTCGTGGTCAAGGTATCCGGATGCTGTCGGATCGCGGCGGGCGGGGTGCGTCGTCGCTCGAACCGGGCGGCGGCTTGCGGTCGTCGCCAGAGCCCGCCGGCGGCGGTTTGTCTTCCTCGAAGTCATCATAAAACTGCGACGGGTGATACGGCGAGCGCGCCGCATTCAATGCGATTAGCAAAAAGATGTATCCCACCGCCTGCAGGCACGAGGTGCCGAACAAGATCTCCAGTCGGTAGCTTAGAATCCACGGAAACCACGCGCCCAGTATCGGGAAGCCGATTGTGACCAGAAGAATCCGCAGGCACGCGGTGCCGAAGTGCGTTGCGAAGCCGAACATCGCCCAGCGCGCGACATCCGGATGACGAAATCGATTGGAATACGTGATCACCATGGCGATGACAAGCATCACCATGGTCGGCACGTTGACGCCGGCGATTTCGAGAAACAACGTGAATAGCGGGTCGAGGTTCATTGCCTCGACGATTTTAGGGGAGATGGCCGCGATAGGCATCTTCGTTTAGCGTTCGCACGCCGCCGCGCGAACGCTAAACGCAAGCAGCGACTACTTCTTCTTCGCCTTCAACTTCTCTTCGTATTCCTTCACGTACTTCGCAGGGCTGGCGTTGAACTCATCACGGCAACCGCTGCAGCAGACGTAGTAGGTCTTGCCCATGTAGCTGACGGGCGTCGTGGCCGTGCCGCCGCTGACGACGCATTCGGGCCTGCCGTCGCCGACCGCGAACGATTCGCCTTCCTTGGTGGCGCCGACGCTCCACTTCTTGGCGAAAAGCTCCTTGCCGTCGGGTCGAACTTCGTAGCGGTAGATGATGCGGTTGGAGTGCAGAAGCGAGAAAACCAGGCGTTCGGTTTGCTTGTCGCCGTCGCGCTCGAAGGTTACGATCTTGGTCTTGTCGCGCACTTCGATCGTGCCGACGTAGCTTATCTTCTCCTTCTTTACCGTCGTTACGCTTAGCGTGTAATGGTCCTTTTCCGGCACGTAGCGAACCTCGCCGGCCGAGAAGTTGCGTCCCTTTTCGAAGCCGATTGTAAGCCAGGCGTCCTTGTCCTTAAACTGCCATCCCCACGACATGCGTTCGGTCCAGAAGTTCTTCTGCTTGTCCTCGACCGACCCGATCGGCTGGCCGGTGCAGCGCCAATCGCCGATGAGCGTGCTGAACTCCAGCAGCGCCTCGCGCGGCGTTCTCTTCTTCGCCGGCTGATCGGCGTCAAGCGTGGCGGTCAATCCAAGAATGGTGAGCAAAGCAAGAAATCGCGGGAGCATTTTTTGAGCCTCGCGTACAATGCCGGTTGAACGATTCAACCGGCATTATGACGAGAAGTTCCGCGAAATCAAACCGCATTTGTACGGTTTGATCGATTCTCATCGTTCGTTAAGGTTGTCCGTTTCCGTCGGAGTCAGGAACTTGAATTTGTTCAGGCGGTATCTTCACGACTTTGCCATGCTTCCAGACGACGATCGGCTGCCCGAGAACTTTGTGCAGTCGAATCGCGTTTGAACTGCGTCGCGCAACGCCTTCTGAACACGCGGACGATCCTTCAAGATTTCCGGAATGTCGATTTCCAGATCTGTTGTCATGGTTTCACCAGCGCAAGAATTCGAGACCACAATCCGTCGTCAAACGTCAATTCTGTCGTGGCATTTCCGATTGCGATCAATCGAGGCTCAATCTCGTTCTCGTACATCTCCCAACTGTCCGTCAGCGGGCGGTACAGGCGAAAGAAGTTCCCCAGACCACGCTGGTAACGACGCCGAATCGTCTCTTCCGGGACTCCATGGCCGCCCAGGAGCACGCGCCTTCGCACACGAGCGATCGAAATTTCTACGGACGGCAGCCACAGGAAGAACAGGTGAAACTGAAATCCGTTCTCCTTCTATTTCGGCTATCCAGGGCGCAAACGTTCGGCTCGCAAGCGTAGTTTCGAATGCAAAATTCACTCGTAGCAGCGCCAGATCATGAAGGTGTTGCAACATGACCTTTGCAGCTTTCACTGCCATCTCTTCCGAGTTAGACGCCGAAAGTCCATGGGCGATTGTGTCGGCGCTGACAAAATGCCGAATGCCAAGCGTGTCCTTTAGGAGAGCCTTGGCGACGGTCGATTTTCCGGCGCCGTTTAGGCCCGCGAGATGACGATGTTCGGTGTTCCATCGCAATCCCCCCTGCTCGCGCTGCGGCCTCGTATTACTGCGTGTCATACGCCAGGTTTGCTTGCAGCCAGCGTTCGGCATCGGCGAGCGGCATGTTCTTGCGGCGGGCGTAATCCTCGACCTGATCGCGCGTGATGAGATCGACGGCGAAATAGCGGGCCTGCGGATGGGCGAAGTACAATCCGCTCACGCTGGCGGCGGGCCACATCGCGTAGCTTTCAGTAAGCGAGATGCCTGCCTTCGAATCGATGTCCATCAACGTCCAGAGCGTTCGCTTCTCGGTATGATCGGGGCAGGACGGATAGCCGGCCGCGGGACGGATGCCGCGGTATTTCTCGTGAATCAACTCGTCGTTCGTCAAATTCTCAGTGGCGCCAAATCCCCATTCCTGGCGCGCTTTTTTGTGCAAGTACTCTGCGAACGCTTCCGCCAAACGGTCGCCGAGCGATTCGACAAGAATCGCGTTGTAGTCGTCGCCATTCGCCTTGTAATGATCAACGAGTTCCTTGACGCCGAATCCCGCGGAGACGGCAAAAGCGCCCAGGTAATCATGCCGGCCGCTCTCGACCGGGGCGATGTAGTCGGCCAGGCTGCGAAAGCTGGTCTGCCCCTCGCGCTCCCACTGTTGCCTGAGCATCGGCATGCGGCATGCTTCGTGCGTGCGCGAGTCGTCGGTGTAAAGGACGATGTCGTCGCCGTCGGAGTTGGCGGGGAAGAAGCCGTAGATGCCGCGAATGAGAGGTGAGGGACGAGGGGTGAGGGATGAGCGGTCTTCTCGCCCCTCGCCCCTCGTCTCTCGCCACTCACTCAGCATCGCCTGTGCCTTCTCGAACAGATCGCGTGCTTCCTTGCCGACGACGGGATCATTCAGGATCGCCGGATACTTGCCCTTTAGCTCCCACGCCATGAAGAACGGCGACCAATCGATGTACGGAATCAGCACCTCGAGCGGCAAATCGTCGATGACGCGCACGCCCAGAAACGCCGGCTTGGCGATCTCGGTCGCGGTCCAGTCGATGCGGAACCGTCGCGCCTTGGCGTCGGCGTACGTCACGAGCTTGCGTTCGCGACGTTGGCGAAAGCTCTCGCGATCCCGTTCCTGAGCTGCGCGGTTGTCGCGGTCAAGCTCCTTACGCGCTTCGGGCTTCATCAATCGTTCGACGACGCCGACGCAACGCGATGCATCCTTGACGTGGATCGTGACATTCTCATAGCACGGCGCGATGCGAACCGCGGTATGCCTGGCGCTCGTCGTCGCCCCGCCGATCAAGAGCGGAATCGTGAATCCTTCACGCTGCATCTCCTTGGCGACATGGACCATCTCGTCAAGGCTCGGCGTGATGAGCCCGGACAGGCCGATCATGTCGACGCCGTGCTTCTTGGCCTCGTCGAGGATTTTCTCGCACGAAGTCATGACGCCGAGATCGATGACTTCGTAGTCGTTGCAGCCAAGGACGACGCCGACGATGTTCTTGCCGATGTCATGGACATCGCCGCGCACGGTGGCGAGCAGAATCTTGCCGCGCGATTTGTGAACCTGTCCGCTCTTCTGCCGTTCGGCTTCCATGAAGGGCAGCAGGTACTTGACCGCCTTCTTCATGACGTTTGCGGTTTTGACGACTTGAGGCAAGAACATCTTGCCGGCGCCGAAGAGATCGCCGACGACGTTCATGCCGTCCATGAGCGGGCCTTCGATGATCTGCAAGGGCCGTTCGTACTTCTGGCGTGCCTCCTCGACGTCTTCGTCGATGTGGTCCGCGATGCCATTGATGAGTGCGTGCTTGAGGCGTTCCTCGACGGGGCCTGCTCGCCATGCGGGCGCAATCCCAAGGCCTGTCGGCCCTGGGCTTTTGGCAGCCTTCAATGTGTCGGCAAATTTCAGTAATCGATCAGTCGCGTCGGGCCGGCGGTTGAGGACGACGTCTTCGACATGCTCCAGGAGATCCTTCGGAATCTCCTCGTAAACCTGAAGTTGATTCGGATTGACGATGCCCATGTCGAGGCCGGCCTTGATCGCGTGATACAGGAAGACCGCGTTGATCGCCTCGCGCACGACCTCGTTGCCGCGAAAGCTGAAGCTGACGTTGCTGACGCCGCCCGACGTTTTCGCCAGCGGGAATCGGCGTTTCAGTTCGCGCACGGCATTGAAGAACTCGACGGCATAGTTGTTGTGCTCCTCCATGCCGGTGCCGATGGTGAGGATGTTCGTGTCGAAGATGATGTCCGCCGGATCGAAGCCGACTTCCTCGGTGAGCAGCTTGTACGCAAAGGCGGAAATAGCGACCTTGTCCTCCGCGGTGACGGCCTGGCCTTCGGCAATGTAGCCCTCTCGCTCCGCGAGAGGATGGCTCTCGTCTCGCGGAGCGAGACGGCTACTCTTCGGAACCAAATCCTTTGCGGTGAACGCCATGACGACGACGCCAGCGCCGTAGCGTTTGATGAGCCGGGCTTGTTCGAGAAACTTGTCGACGCCTTCCTTGAGGCTGATCGAGTTGACGATGCCCTTGCCTTGCAGACACTTCAAGCCTTCCTCGATGATCTCCCACTTCGAGCTATCGACCATAATCGGCACGGCTTGCAGCACAGGTTCGTCGGCGAGCAGATGGAGGAACTTGACCATCGCCTCCTTGCCGTCGATGAGGTCGGCGTCCATGTTGATGTCGAGGATGTTGGCGCCGCCTTCGACTTGCTCGCGGGCGATCTTGATGGCGGCGTCGTAGTTGCCCTCTTTGATCAACCGTTTGAACTTGGCCGATCCGGTGATGTTGCACCGTTCGCCGATCATGACGAAGTTGGTCTCGGGGCGAATGGTGAGGACTTCGGTGCCACTGAATCGGGAGTACCCATTCACCGCTTGCGGCTTCGCGCTCACGTCGCGCCGCGCGGGCGCAAAGCCGCTAGCGGCGAATGGCCGAGGCTTCACGCCCTCGACCGCCATCCCAATCGCGGCGATCCACTCCGGCGTTGTGCCGCAGCAGCCGCCGACGAGGTTCACCCAGCCCTGCCGCGCGAACTCGCCGAGCATCCTGGCCGTGCCTTCCATGCCGACGCCGCGAAAACCGCCCATGCCGTCGGGCAGCCCGGCGTTGGGATAGACGGAGATCGGCAACCGAGACAGCCCAGACAGCGATTCGATTGGCCCACGCAGCATCTCGACACCGACGCCGCAGTTGAAACCAACTGCCAGCGCATCGAAGTGCGACACCGAAACGTAAAACGCTTCCGGCGTCTGCGACAGGAGCGTGCGGCCGCCAGGATGGTAAATGGTGCCTGAGACAATGGTCGGGATGCGCACGCCATGTTCGGCGCAGTACTTGTCGATTGCGAACAGGGCCGTTTTCAGCACGAGAATGTCGTTGCCCGTCTCCACGGCGAGCAGATCGACGCCGCCGGCGACGAGAGCGGCGACTTGTTCGTAATAGCTAGCGACAAAATCGTCGAAACTCCGCGAGCGCGTCCCCTGCCCTACGCGGTCAGCCTCGATGTAGAGGACCTTGTTCGTCGGGCCGATGCTGCCGCAGACGAAGCGCCGCTTATCCGGATTGCGCCGCGTGCATTCGTCGGCTGCGTGACGAGCCAATTCCGCCGCCGTCTTGTTGATTTCGATGACGAAATCGCCGAGAGCGAATTCCTCGAGCGCCAAGCGAGTGCCGTTGAAGGTGCACGTCTCAATGATGTCGGCGCCCGCTTCGAGATAGGCGCGATGAATGTCTTCGATCAACCTTGGCTGCGTCAGGACGAGCGCCTCGGTGCAGTTCATGAGCGAGACGGGATGCGTGCGAAAGCGTTCGCCGCGATAATCGGCTTCTTGCGGCTTTTTGGAGTAGATAAGTGCGCCCATCGACCCGTCGAGGAGCAAGATGCGCTCGCTCATGAGCGTGTGCAGAGCATCCGTGGACGTCATTAGTGTCAGATTCGACATCGCTTTGTTGTGGTCTCAATGATTAGCCGGCCATCGTAGATGGCCGCAGTCTAGGTGGCGCCAGATCACGTTACTTCCATTCAGGATAGGGCGTCGCGAAGATTCGTACCAGAGCACAATGAATTGGGCTGCAGAGCCCGTGTTGATCCAGAAACGCAAACCCGCAGGTTCGCTTCGCTCACCTGCGGGCTTCCGGGGCATGAAAAAAGGCCGATCGGCGCCGTCCCTGGCGTTCGATCGGCCTTTGCATGGTCAGCGTCCTTGCCGGACCACCCTGCCTCGCGGCAGGTCAGGACCCCTGGCTGTGAGGCCAAGGGCGGCGATCAGGGAACCGTCCCTGCTGCCTGATCGCCATCCACAAGCGGTTTGCGGAGCCGACGCCCACAGTCGTCTTGACCGGTTTTCGAGCCGTCCTTGGCCCGGGCGCGGTTGCATCCGCCTCTCGCACCGTGGCTTCATCGACCTCAGCGCGCACGCTGAGCGTCGCATTTTTTTCTTACACGAACTTTTACCTAGATTCCGCCTCTCGCACCGTGGCTTCATCGACCTCAGCGCGCACGCTGAGCGTCGCATTTTTTTCTTACACGAACTTTTACCTAGATCACGTTGGTGTCGATAGGCATCCACATCGGCTCACGTTTGCAGCTGTATGTGGGATGACAAGGAAGAAGGATAACGTCTTGGCTCAATATGTCAACCCAAGATTCATGCTTTTTGCACGCAGATTTTTTGCTCTGCACGTAAGTCGTTTCGAGTCCGCGAACAAGAGCGAAAAATTTTTTTCGTTTGCACGTCGGCCGAATGTGTGGCGCGATGGGCTGGGCAGATTGGACAAAATGGTTCTTCGTTTTGCGCTCGCGTGGCGACACGCGAGCACCAAACGAAATCAGTTCTTTTCCTGACGCGCTTGCTTGCGGCGATCGGTCTCCTTCAGGAAAATCTTGCGCAAGCGAATCGCCGTCGGGGTAACCTCGACCAGTTCATCCTCCTCGATGTACTCGAGCGCCAACTCCAGCGTCATCTGCCGCGGTGGTTTCAAGATGATGCTCTTGTCCGAGCCCGATGCGCGCATGTTCGTCAGCTTCTTTTCCTTGCACACGTTGACCGGCAGGTCGTTGTCGCGGCAATGCTCGCCGACGACTTGGCCTTCGTACACCGGAACCGGGGCGCCGACAAACAATGAGCCTCGCTCTTGAAGGCCATCGAGGGCGAATGGCGTCGTCTTGCCCGTTTCCGTCGAGACCATGACACCGTTGATTCGGCTCGGCACGGATCCGCGAAACGGCTGGTAATCGTAGAACGTATGATGCATGATCGCCTGGCCGCTCGTCGAGTTCAACAGCCGGGTGCGCAGGCCGATCAGGCCTCGCGCGGGAATCGTGAATTCGATGTGCGAGAAGTCGCCGCGCGAATCGAGCTTCAGGCATTCCGCTCGGCGATTGCCGACCAGTTCCATCACGGCCCCCACATGGGCGCTGGGCACATCAACGACGAGATACTCGATCGGCTCCATCTTCGTACCGTTCATCTCGCGATAAATCACGCGCGGCTTGCCGACAGACAGCTCAAATCCCTCACGGCGCATGTTTTCGATCAGAATCGACAGGTGCAACAACCCGCGGCCAGAGACAAAAAACTCGTCGCGCTTTCCTTCACTGGGAACCACGCGCAGAGCGACGTTCGATTCCAGTTCCTTCATGAGCCGATCGCGCAACTGCCGGCTGGTGACGTACGTCCCTTCTTGCCCCGCGAACGGCGAATCGTTGATGCGAAACAACATGTCAAGCGTCGGCTCGTCGACCTTGATCGGTGGCAGCGCCACGGGATTGTCCACGTCCGCGATGGTGTCGCCGATGTCGATATTCTCAAGACCGACGACGGCGCAAACATCGCCGCCAGTCACTTCGTCGGTCTCGATGCGACCCAGGCGATCGAACGTGTAAAGCTGTTTGACGACGCTGTCGACTCGCGTACCGTCGTGTTTCATCACCGCCACTCGCTGGTTCTTGCGAATCTTGCCGGCGTTGACGCGCCCAATGGCGATGCGGCCGACGTAATCGCTGTGATCGAGCGAAATCACCAGCATTTGCAAGGGCGCGTCGAGGTCGACGTCTCGCGCTGGCACGTGCTTGAGAATCGCATCGAAAAGCGACTTGAAGTCCTCCGCAGGCACAGCGAGGTCCGTTGTCGCTACACCCTCGCGCCCGGCGGCGTAGATCGTCGGGAAGTCGAGCGTGGCCTCGTCGGCATCGAGCTCGACAAAGAGATCGAACACCTGATTCAAGACGTCCGTCGGCCGAGCGTCCGAGCGATCGATCTTGTTGATGACGACAATCGGCCGCAACCCGCATTCGAAAGCTTTGCGCAGGACGAATCGCGTCTGCGGCAATGGCCCTTCAGCAGCATCCACGAGAAGCAGACAGCCGTCAGCCATCTTCAACACACGTTCGACTTCGCCCCCAAAATCAGCGTGGCCCGGCGTGTCGATGATGTTGATTTTCACTCCGGCGACGCGCAGGGCGATATTCTTGGCCAGGATGGTGATGCCGCGTTCGCGTTCGAGATCGTTGGAATCGAGGATAAGGCCGTGCTGGCCGCCGACGAGGCGATCAAGTTCCTCGCTGCGAAAAAGCCCCGATTGGCGCATCATCTGGTCGACCAGCGTGGTTTTGCCATGGTCGACGTGGGCGATGATGGCAACATTACGTAGATCCGTCCGCTTCATGAGCTTCCTTTGGTGAATTTTCCGTGAAGGGCGCGATACTCCGTGGTTCTATTCAAGAGGTGTTTTATTATAACCAAAACACTTAAGTCAGGAGATCATGCCGTGGAACTTTATCTCATTCGTCATGCGCATGCGATTGCGCTCGGCGAGCAAGGGATCACGACCGACGAGGAACGGCCTTTGAGCACGAAGGGGGAAGCGCAAGCGGAAGCCGCGGCGAAAGCCCTGACGCAGCGCGGCGTGGTGCTTGACAAGTTGTTCACGAGCCCCCTCTTGCGCACCCGGCAAACGGCGGAGATCATGGTTCGCGTCTGGTCGAAGCCAGAACTGATCCTCGAATCCTGCGACGCGCTTGCCCCCGGAGGCAAGCCTCGCAAGCTGAGCAAACAACTAATGAAGGCGGGGGCCGAGAAGATTGGGCTAGTCGGCCACATGCCCGATCTTGGTCTGCTCGCGGGCTGGCTGCTCGGAGCGAAGAAAGCGCAGATTGACTTCTCCAAGGCCGGCATCGCGTTCATCACGTGCGGCGATCTACCGATCAAAGGCACGGGCGTCCTGCAATGGCTCGTGACACCCGAGTGGTATTGACGGCAACGCCAGTTCGACGGCACAATCCGTGGGGCACGTATCCAACGTGCCCCGTACTCTACTAGGCACGTTGGAAACGTGCCCCACAGTGGGATACCATGCACGGACGCGCTTGTTTCTGTGGTCTGTTTCTTTTGGCTCTGGCCGGCTGCACCGACACGGTAGATACCCGTTCTACCGTCAGCCCTGAACCAATCGCTCTGGGCGAGGCCTTCGATTCGTCTAAGTGTGGCTCAATTCGCGGTCGCGTCGTCTGGGAAGGCGACGTCCCCAAATCCGACGAATTCTTGATTCGAGCGCTAGCGTTCAATCCGAACGTACACAAGGACCCGATTCGCGTTCGCACGCCGCACATCCCGCAGGTCCATGACAAGAACTACGGCGTTCAGAACGCGGTCATCTTCTTGCGCGGCATTGATCCTGCCCATTCGAAGGCGTGGGATCATCCCAAGGTTCGCGTCGAGTTTCATGATCGACAGATCGTCATCGAACAAGGCAATCATCGCTCTGGCGTCGGCTTCGTCCGCCGTGCCACGTCGATCGAAATTGTCAATCGCGACGTCGAGTATCACAACCTGCATGGCCGCGGCGCCGCGTTTTTCGCCATGCCGCTGATCGAAACCGAGCGGACACATGAACGCACGCTGGCAAGAGCTGGCATCGTCGACCTCAACTGTGGCGCCGGTTACTACTGGATGCACGCGCATCTCTTTGTCACCGAGCATCCCTACTTCACACGCAGCGATGCTGACGGCGGGTTCGCCTTCGATCAAGTTCCGCCCGGAAATTACGAGGTTGTGTGCTGGTTGCCGAATTGGCATGTCGTGAGAAAGGAAATCGATCCGGAGACGGCGATCATCTCACGCTGGGCATGGGCGGCGCCGAAGGAACAAACGCGCCGCGTCGAGGTGACTCGGATAGTCGACGTGACATTCACATGGTCCGCGGCAATGTTTCGGGAGTGACTGTCTTCGTCTTGCGCTCGCGGCGTGCACTCCGAATGACAAATCGGTTACTGCGCTCGCAAGGCGCCACGCGGGCGCTAAACGAGGAACCGATCACGCACCCTGCGATATTGCGAGGCGGCTGAGCTTTCCGAGGTTCTCAAGGCTCCCCATGGCGACGAGCGTATCGCCCGCTTCGAGAATCGTCTCCGAGGGCGGATTGAAGAGCATGTGCCCGCTTGCCTTCTTGATGGCGACGATGATCACCTGATGCTCCGTCCGCAAGCGCGCATCGCGCAAGTTGATCCCGGTCAGCGCGATCTTCGGCTCGATTCGGCATTCCTCCATTTCCAAGTCGATATGCTCCGTTCGGGTCGTCAATTCGATGAAATCGACGACCGTCGGCTTAAGCACCGCATGCGCGACGCGCGTGCCGCCGATCTGATACGGGGACACAACGCGGTTCGCGCCGGCGCGAATCAGTTTCTGCTCCGACTGCATCTCCTCGACGCGAGCAACGATCATGATCTTGGGATTGAGGAGCCGGGCGCTCATCGTCGTGAACAAATTGTCCGCGTCTGATGCCATGACGGTAACCAGGCAATAGGCGCGATCGATGCCGGCTTTCTTCAACAACTCGTCCGACGTCGCGTCGCCCACGAGCGGGATGCCGTTGGGCAGTTGAAAGTCCTTGAGCGATTCCTCCGATCGGTCGATGACGACGAAGGTCTTGCCGAGCCGCGAAAACTCTTTGCATACGAGATGTCCCATGCGGCCGAAGCCACAGACGATGATGTGATCGCTGACATTAGCGAGCGCTCGTTCCATGTTTTGTTTTCCCACAAATTCGGCGAGTTCGCCGCTGATGACCGTCCGGATAAGTTCCGAACCGGAGTATGCGAAACCGAAGACGCCGAGGAAGATCAGGAAGATTGTGAAGACGCGCCCCGCGGTGGAAAGTGTATGGACTTCTTGGTACCCAATCGTCGTCAGCGTGATCACCGTCATGTAGAGGCCGTCGAAGAGCGTATACTCATTCTGGACGAGCGGGTAGCCGATGGTGCCGATCAAGATGAGGGTCAACGGCACGCCAGCAAGCACTAGAAACCGTTGCGGCAGGCGAAACATTGGCATCTCAGGGATAAAAGACCATCCGTCGCTAGCGCGTCCGGCTAACAGAACGAAAACAGGCGCGTCATGGCGGCGGCATCGAGGGGAGCGCCGTACTCGCATGGCTCGAACGCTTCGGCAAACTTGACGGCGCCGCCCCGATTCGCACCATAGCGCTCGACCAAAAGCGGTCGAAAGCGATCGGCCTGATTCCGCAACCGCTCCTCCACCTGGCTTCCAAGCCATGCCCGACGCTCGTCATCGCGGCTCGGAACCTGATCGAGCGTGCCGGTGTTGTACGCCAGCCATTCGTAGAACTGCGATTGATGGCAATGCAACATGGCCACGATCTTTTCGACGACGGACCCCACATCAACCGCGACCGAGGGCGAAAACGGGTATGGCCTTCGGAACTCATCCGGCAGATACGCAATCACTGGATTCTTCATCAGGTGCGGCGTCCCAGGCGCGACCGCAGGCACGGTAATCATATACGCCGCATCCTGCACGAGTTGACTCGTGTAGCGATGATCCGGGTGATAATCGTTGGGCCGATGCGTGAGGAGCAGGTCCGGGTTGAAGGCGCGAATGAGTTCGATTACTTTGCAGCGATTTTCGAGCGTCGGCATCAATTCGCCGTCGTGAATGTCGAAAGTCTCGTAAAGGGCGCCGATGACGGCGCCGGCGGCCGCCGCCTCCTTCCTTCGTCGCTCCGCCAGCTTGGGGCCGGGCATGTCGTGATGCCCCGCGTCGCCATTGGTCAAACTGACCATCCCCACGGTGTGGCCCGCCGCCGCGTAGAGCGCCGCCGTCCCTCCGGCCGCAAAGTCCGCATCATCTGGATGAGCGCCGATGATCAGAAGACGAAGCGGCATGCACAAACCCCTCGCGGTTTCGCTGGAAACCAGAAGTCAGCGTCCGATCCGTGGCGCGGGAGTATTATAGAGGACTCCGGCACGTTGTATCGGGCTGCCGATTCCGTAACATAACAAACACGCCAGCCTCCCTTTAGAGCGAAAATGGCCAATGTCAATCGCGACCGTCTCCGCCGATCCGCAGGTTCAAGCCTCCATGGTTGTTCTTGAGGAAATCATGGGCGGCTATGCGCCGCGCAATTTCGCTGTGCGTTTCTGGGACGGCTCGACTTGGGCGCCCGAGTCGGACCAAGTCGCACGCTTTACGCTGGTGTTGAACCATGCCGGGTCGGTGCGCAAGATGTTCTGGCCGCCGCGAGTCCTCTCTCCGCTGCAAGCCTACCTTTATGATGACTTCGACATCGAAGGAGACGCGATCGGCTTCTGCGATCTCTGCGGATACCTCGAACGAACGACGCCTACATTCTCCATCTGGAAGCGGCTCTGGCTCGCCTGGCGCTTGTGGAACTTGCCCAGCGTGGAGCGCGAGCGGACCGGGCGGCAGATGGTCGAACTGGATGGCCAGCTTCATTCCCGCGAACGCGATCAGCAGGCCATCAGCTACCATTACGACGTGTCGAATGAGTTCTTCGAAATGGTGCTGGGGCCGAAGATGGTCTACACCAGCGGCATTTTTGCCGACCCAAGCGAACCGCTCGAGGTCGCTCAAGAGCGCAAACTCGACATGCTTTGCCAAAAGTTGCGGCTCAGACCCGGTGAACGATTCCTCGACATCGGCTGCGGCTGGGGCGGACTGGTCATGCATGCCGCCAAGAACTATGGCGTCAAGGCGGTAGGAGTCACGATCAGCAAGAAGCAGGCCGAGTGGGCGCGAGCGCGTATCAAAGAAGCGGGGCTGGAAAGCCGGTGCCAGATCGACCTCGTGGACTATCGCGACGTCGATGAACGCGAACCGTTCGACAAGATCGTCACCGTCGAAGTGATCGAACATTTCGGCGCCGCCCAGTTTCCCGAGTTCTTCCGGAAATGCTGGCGATTGTTGCGGCCTCAGGGGTCCCTGCTGATCCAGCAGATCACGCAGGCCGATCCAAGCGGTTTCCGCGGCGCGCTCCATTTCAGTCAACACTACATCTTCCCCGACGGCGAGTTGACGACCATAGGCTACACCTACAATGAGGCCGAGAAAGCCGGGTTCGAGGTGCGCGACATGGAGTGCATTCGCGAACACTACTGTCTCACGCTTGGCCATTGGCTGCACAACCTGGAGACTCGACACGACGACGTGGTGCGCATCACCGACGAGGCGAATTATCGCATCTTCCGCCTGCATTACGCCGGGTCGATCCGGGCGTTCAACAACAACGCGTATAATCTGCACCAGACGCTCTACGTCAAGCCCGATGGGTTCGCGAGCGGCTATCCGCTCCGGAGAGATGATTGGTATGTAGATGGGCCATGACTGTAGTCCGCAATGAACCGTCAACGACGATCCGAAGACCAACGTCGTTGAGCCACCGTGGACTTCCCCTGCTTCGCAGTCTGCAACGGATAGAGAATCTTGTACGAGGGCCGCATGACCCGCGCCGAATTACTGCAACATCTTGAAAAGCTCGTGGAGGCGCAGCCCGGCACGCTCACGGGTCCCGAAGAACTCGCCGCTCTCGCGGGATGGGACTCACTGACCCAAGTCAACTACGTGCTTGTGGTTGAACGCGCGACTGGCATTCGACCGAGTGCTTCGCGCGTAGCCGCCTGCCGCACCGTGCAAGATCTGATCGACCTCTTCGACGCCAGTAAAGAGCCTCGCACGCCATGAGCGGAGGCACTGCCTTGACCGATGGGCCCGTGCTTCCGCTCGATGATTTCCAGCGGCTGATGCACATGTGGTCGGCCGACAATCCCTTCTCCGGCATTGACGCCATCGAGTATTCCGGACATGTGGATGTCGAATTACTGCGATGCGCCGCCGAGACCGAGCTTTCGCTTCTGGGCATTGGCTATCCGGCGGTGACGGCCGATCAATGCCATGTGCAATATCTTTCCACCACGCCCGCGCTCGCCATCGACGTTGTTGGTCCTGAGCCCTCGGGCGCCGCCAGCGCATTGCTGGCGCGGAAATGCGAGGCCGAGTTGAATCAGCCATTCGCTGCCAGCGATGCGCTTATTCGCCTCTGGGTCGTGATGGGTGAGCCGGCGTCGTACATAGGCATGACCTGGCAGCATTGGCCGATCGACGGCGTGTCGGCGGCCGAGTTGTTTCGCCGCATCCTCGCACGCTTCGTCGGCAAGCCAGTTCCCCATCCGAGTCCGGCCGTCGAGATGCTCCATCCGGATCGGGCGTCGATCTTTGCTCCGTTCTTCACGTTCCAGCGCAATGTTCGCGACTTCTTTATCTCGATTCGAGAGTTTTACTACCACTCGCGCATCTTTGTCGTGCCCCGCCCCGCGACCAAACGGACCGCCAATGAGGTGCATCTGCTTGAAGTGCCGCAGCCCGCACGACCGCACGGCGCAACGCTGAACGACGTCCTGGCAGCGGCTCTGATGTGGTCACTCGCGGAAGCGCTGCCTGATCGCCAGCAGAACGACTGGCGGCGTTGGATCAACCTCATCAACTTCGTTGACCTGCGCCCCTTTGGCGGCGACCTGCTACAACGTGCCTGGGGCTCGTATCTGGGCTATTGCAGTTTCTTCATGCCGGACCCGAGGCCTAAACGATTCGATGAACTGATCGCCGATGTGCAAGCGCAATCGGTTCGGATCAAGGAGGGCGAACTATTCTTCGCCAGCCTCGGCGGCTTCGCCTTATTTCGCCACGCCTGGCAGTGGCTGCCGAACCAGTTGCATGGGCTGCCGTACTTTTTGTGTCCGTTCACCGCCGGCCTCACCAACACACGATTCCGCTCCGAGTGGAACAGCGCGTCGCTCGATCCGCGGTTTGGCCGCTCCTGGCGCGTCGCGCCTTGCGCTCCGATGGCGCCTTTGGTGCTCGATGTTTGCACGAAAGGCAACGACGTGTCGCTCGCCTTGACCTGCGAGGCCGGCAGCTACATGAGCGACCGCATCGACGTGATCAAGACCGCCATGATGCGGGTTCTCGACTGACAACCAGCGCCTCCACCGTGTAGCCGCGCTCGCGCAGCGTGGCGGCAGCGCCATCCACCAAGTTAACATTCTCGGTCCAGGTCCGCTCGCCGTTGGAGAATGCAACCTGCGCCTCGGTTCCGGCGCCTGGGTTGTTTTTGCGCGGCGTGGGTTTCTTCTTCGTGGCCATGATGGGTCCTTTGTGTCGATTCACAGAGAGACAGTAGATTGCCACGCCTCGGCACCGATGACAACCGCTGCGAAAACTGGAAAGGCATGAGAGAACGTGCGAGCAATCGGCTCATGCTTCGAGGCCAGATCGGCAAGATGTCGGTCCGCTTGTCGGGCAATTCGAGCGAATGCACATTTTCTCCTTGCCCACTTCCGAGCCGTCCGCGATGATTTTAGGAACCCGATCCACGCTACCGAGGTGCTTGATGGCGATTCACAACCGATGCCCGAACTGCGGCAAGACTGGGCGAGTGGCAAGCCGTTAAGTTGGGCTGGCGGTCCGTTGTCCTCGTTGCCGGACTCGGTTCATTGCGTCGGCATCCACGATAGGGGATTTCCCTGTTGCAAAACCCTACCACGCTCCGGAGGGGGAAGCTGAGGCCCGAGCGGACGATACGGAGGCGGTTGAATGGGACCTGGCCGCGCCGGCCGCCGGCCATGAAGTGCCGGAAAAAATCGGCCGCTTTCAGATCAAATTATGGCTCGGGCGGGGCGGGTTCGGCGATGTGTACCTTGCTTACGATCCGGTTCTGGAACGCCAGGTCGCTCTCAAAGTTCCACGCACGAAGACGCTCGACACGCCGGAAAAAATCGCTCGCTTCTTGCGCGAGGCCAAGGCGGCGGCGAGTTTGCGCCATCCTCATATCGTTCCGGTGTTCGACTCCGGCCAAGACGGCGATCACTATTACATTGCAACAGCCTTTATCGAGGGCCGCAGCCTGAGTGATGCTTTGATGGACAAACCGTTCTCGCTCACGGAGACGGCGGTCATCGTGCGTGCCTTGGCAGAAGCCCTGGCGTATGCGCATTCTCAAGGGATCGTTCATCGCGATGTGAAGCCGGCGAACATCATGCTCGACGCAAAAGGATCCCCGTTCCTGGTCGATTTCGGCCTCGCGATGCGCCTCGGCGATCCCACCGACGGCGCCTTTCCGTCCCCCGACGGCGCAGAGAATCCCTCGGACGATGCCAATCCCAAGGAGACGCAGCTCGCCGATCCCAAGATGACGATCAAACGCGTGCGCATGGGTACGCCCAGTTACATGTCTCCCGAACAGGCTGCGGGCATCCTGGAGAACGTCAAGGCGCCGACGGACCAATACAGCCTCGGCATGGTGCTCTACGAGATTCTTTGCGGCCAGACCGCGTTCAGCGGTCCGCCGGCCCTTCAGCAAGCCCACGCCCAGAAGACGGCGCCGCCTCCGCCGAGGACAATCAAGCCCGAGATACCGGAGGACTTGCAGGCAATCTGCCTGAAGGCGTTGGCGAAAAACCCCAACGAGCGATATGCCAGTTGTCAGGATTTTGCCGATGACCTGCGCCGTTGGCTGGAGGGAGACGAAACGCAAGCCAATCCTTTACCAACGCGGGAGCGTGTGCTGCGCTGATGCCGAAAGGAACCGATCCGCGCGTGGGCCATTGGCCTGGCGTTCGTCTCCATGGTTGCGGTACTCGGGCTGTCGATCGTCTTTGCCGCGGTCGAGGCGCGGTCGGCTTACGATCTGCGCCAGGCGAATATCCTGGCAAAAAAGAGCGCGGAGGAAGCGAGAACCAATCAAGCCGCGGCCGAGAATGCCGCCAAACTGGCCAAGGAAAATGCCGACGAAGCGAAAGCAAGCGAACGGCAAGCCCGAATCAACTTGGCCGAGCGAACGCTCGAGCGCGCCCAGATGTACGGCGAGCAGAAGGAGCTCGGACTCGGCATGCCGTGGCTGGCGCGCAGCCTGGACATCGCCGAGAAGGCCGGCGACGCCCACTTGGCACGCGCGATCCGCCGGAACGTGTCGGCATGGAGCGAGTCAATGCACGTCCTGCGCGTTGCCAAGCGCTATCCGCAGGAGATCGACGCGTTTGTTTGGCACCCGGATGGCCGACGATTTTTCATGAGCGCCGGCCCAAACGTTTTGCAAGGGACGCTAAAGGACAGTGATCTTCACGACCAGCTCGTCATTTTCCGAGGATCGGATGCCCTGGTGCACGCGCTGGCGACTATGCCGACCGGGCAGGTCCTCGTCGCGCGCGGGAATGAGATCTACCAGCTTCAGCCGAGCCTGGAAGGCAAGCCGATGATTCAGCGGATCTATTCCCATGAAGCGAACACGCCGAAGGGCAGCATTGTCGCTCTGGCGGCCTCCCCGCGATCGCCAATGCCGGGAGAGCCAACATGGGGCGCCTTCATCGACCATCAAGGGCAAGCCTGGACATGGCAAATCTCCGCGGCCAACGCCAGGCCGGTTCTCCTGGACCGCAAGCCTCGCGTCCTGTGTCTAACATTCAGCCCAGATGGCCAATCGCTGCTCCTCGGCGGCGCCGACGGCTCACGCGTTTGTTCCGCCTCGACGCGACGAATCCGCAGGAGTGGACACCAGACCGGGTTATCCCGCGCGCCTTTCCGTGGCTGCCGAGCGAGGAAATCAAGGCCGCCGCTTTCCACCCAGACGGCCGTCGTTTCTTGATCGCTCGTTCCACGCCCCTGTCGGGTGTCGCCGAACTCTGGTCGATCCAGGAGCAGAAGCAACCGCTGGCGACATTCGCCCACTAGGCGGAAATTTACGCCGTCGCTTTCAGCCCGTGTGGCCGCGTTTTGGTTACCGGCGGACGGGATCGCTCGGCGAGACTCTGGCATTCAGACTCGCACCGCTCGCTGGGGCGCACGCTCTGGCATCCAGGCGAGGTCACGCATGTCGCCTTTCACCCAACTCGGCAGGGTTTGACCACCATCGATCCGGACCAAACCGTTCGCCTGTGGGAGCTGAAGCCGGAACGCGTGCAGCCGACGTTCGAGTCGACGTTCCCGTTCAAACCGGACCAGAAGCCGCCGAGCTTCGCCCGCAAGACGTCGAACTCATTCGCAACGCCCTGGCCCGTCACTGCCGCACATATTGCCAGCAATGGGGAGGCGTACTTGATCCTAGCTGGAGACAAAGTGCAGGTTCGGACAGCGCACGGCCGCAGCGTCGGCGCGCCCGTCAATCCGCGTGACGGATTGTGGGATGGAGACAAGAACGCCTTCAAACACGTAACGGCATTCGCCATCGATGAGGACAACAATCGCCTGATCACCGATACACTGCTGGAGAGCAACGAACCGGGATCGGCGCACAAACTGTATGTCGTGCAGATGTGGAACCTCGCCAGCCAAAAGCTGGAGTGGACCTATCTTGATCGGGCACGCGCCGCGCCGATTTGGCGTTTCGCTCTCAGCAAGGACGGCAAGTTCGCCGCTGCCGCCGGCATGGACAAGAATTTCCTCCTCTGGTCGACGAGCAACAACAAGCCGATCATCCACCGCAAGCTCGTTGACCCCGTGTATGCCCTTGCCATCAGCCTCGACAGCAAACGGCTGGTCATGGGCAACAAGACCCAGGCGTGCATCTACGACTTGAACGCGCCCACGAAACCGCCGATTTCGCTCGACCATCCCGACGCAGTGGTCTCCGCGGCATTCCATCCGACGAATTCAAAGATGCTGTTAACCGGATTTGTCGGCGGGGCCCTGCTGTGGGATCTGGCTAATCTCGACAAGCGAAAACCGTTGCAACACTTGACCGGCGTATTTGCCGTGGGGTTCAGCAGGGACGGAGAAACGCTCGTTACCGCCGGCCAGGATACGCAGGCTCGGCTCTGGGACAGCAGGACGCTCAAGGGGATTGGCCCGCCTGTTCCGCACTCCGGCCCGGTTTACGCCGTCGGGCTGACCGCCAATGACAAACACTTGAATCAGTTGGTGACCGTCACCTTTCCCCCGGCCGTCACCGTTCAATACAGGCCGTTGACCTCCGAGGCTTCAGAAGACGCGCGTGCTCTTGCGACCAGAGCGGAACTGATGTCGAACATCCATCTGGACGATCAGAATACCGTCAAAGTCTTGCCCGGCCCGGCTTGGAGCGAATTGCGCAAGACCGCCACTCTGCGGGACGACTGGGAAAGCAACTGGCGACGTTGGACGGATGATTCCTGAAAGCTCAGTCCGTTCGTGCTGTATCCTCTCAGGACTCAGCGAACGGCGCCAGTGCTTCGCGCAAGGCGCTGACGTCGGCAAACCGCGCACTGGGGTTCTTTGCCAGAGCCTTGAGGATGATCGCCGCCAGGTCATCTGGAACGTCGGGGCGCCGCTGTTGGATCGGCCTCGGTATTTCTTCCAGCACGATCGGTAGCTGGTCCTCGATTCGCTTGGGCAGATCGAAAATCCATGCCCCCGTCAATAGGCGATAGAGCGTCGCGGCGGAGGAATATTGATCGACGGCCGGCTTGGCCTGGCGATAGTTGATGATCTGTTCGGGCGCCATGTATGCCATGGTGCCGCCAACCTCGCCGACGAGAGTCAGGCCGCTCAAGGCGGATTCCTGATAGACGCGGGCCAGCCCGAAGTCGGCGAGCTTCACGCGGTTGCCCTGCTGGATCAAGATGTTTCCCGGCTTGATGTCGCGATGGACAAATCCCTTGGCGTGGGCATAATCGAGCGCTGTCAACAGCAGGCACACGATGCCAACCTCGCACGGGATCTTCAGGACCTTCTCCTGCCGCAGAAGCTGATCGCCGTTAACGCCTGTCACGTATTCCATCGCGAAGAAAATAAGCTCACCCGCATCGCCGCCGCGGCCCATGTCGGTAAATGCGACAATGTTGGGATGATGCAGCGTTTTCAGAATGGCGGCCTCTCGGAGGAAACGCTCGAGCTGTCCGCGCGTGCCGGCGACGGCAGGGCGTATTTGCTTGAGCGCGACGGCAACGCCGTCGGCTTTTCGAAGCGCAAGATAAACGATCCCCATGCCGCCGCGGCCCAATTCCCGAAGGATGCGATAGTCCGCGAAGGGCTGTGCGAGATCGTTGCCAAGGTCGGCGCACGCCGGACAGACACCGTGGTCCACCGGCTTCTTGCTGCACGCCGGACAGACCTTCACCCCTTTCCCCTCTCCCTGGGGGAGAGGGGTGACGGGTGAGGGGCCGGAGAGTCGCGCCGGTTTGGCGATCGGCACGTCGGCTGGCTTTTGCGCCGTCGATGGCTTGGGCGGAGGGTACGGCTTCGTTTGCTCAGGGTCCCCCGTCGCCACGCGAATCTCGACGCGAAACAGCGTCTTGCCGGCCTGTATCTTGTCGCCGTCTTTCAGATCTACGTGCTGCACTTTCTGGCCATTGACGCGCGTGCCATGCCGGCTCTTCATGTCAACGAGCCGGCAATGCGGCGGATTGATCTCGACCAGAAAATGCACCCGCGACACATAGCGGTCGGTGGGGGGAAGCCGAAAATGAGCGTCCTTGGACCGGCCGACAATGAACATGTCATGGCCAAAAAACGTGAACGAACGCCCCTTGCTGGGTCCTGCCGTCACGCGCAGAACGACTTGCATCGCACCGCCAGCTTGTTCGGCATTTCTTGCGGAGTCGGGCGCCTCCGCCGCCGCCGACCATTCCAGCCAGCGCATGCGGATTTCATCGAGCCGCTTCCGAATATCTTGCATGCGCCGTTCGACCGTGCGTGGCACGCACTTGAGCTTGGCGGCAATCTCCTCGTTCGTGTAGCCTTCCAGCTTCCACTGCGCGATCGCCTTGAGCTCAGGATCGTCCAGGCTGTCAATGAGCTGCTGCATCTCTTCGGCAATCAGGGCCGCCATCTGCGGCGTCGGCACCGGCGTCAATAAGTCGCTCGATGCCGGGGCCGTCGTCGCCGCCGAGGGCCGCTTCGTCGACGGTACGGCGGGCCGAACGCTTGAGTCGGCCCTGCTTCAACCGCATCTGATATGCCTTGCGCACGGTGATGGTGACGAGAAGCCGCCACAAATCGTCCTCATCGTCAAGCCGTGGAAACCGACCGTGCTCAACGCCGCGGCAGAAGCTGGCAAAAGCGCTGAGAGCGACATCCTCCTCGTCGGCTTCCCGGCGGACAACCCCTTGCAGCTTCTTGCGGGCCAGGCCCACCAGACGCCGAAAGTAGCGTTCCCACAATTGCTGGGCAGCCGCCTCGTCCCCCGCCTTGAAGCGCGCCAGCCAACGATTGATCGACGTTTCCAACGATATGCAGCGTTCCCATTCGGCCTGCTCAATGCGTCAATTCTATGGATTTCCTGGCGGGTTCTTGAGCATGAATTGGTCGGCATCGACACGGGTCCGTACTTTTTGGGCATTGCCATGATTCGTTACTTTGGAGGACCGGTTGTGCTCTTCTTGTCGCCGACATTGCAATCGATGTCTGGCGTGCCGATATCAACGCCGCCGCGGCTGAGTTACTCGCGAGCAATCTGGGCGAGCTTCTCGTTGTTGGCGCGAATGCCCGCCAGATCGTCTTCGCTCCGCTCCTCGAGATCGAGCAACGCCCTGTGAGCCCCCTGGACGCCCTGGATGAGCTCATCGAGCTTGATATGCAGCGCGGCCGTTTCGCGGTTCAGGGTGCTCCGAATGAGAACGACTATGAGGAACCTTACGGTAAGATGCGGGGGATCAGCCATTGGGTTTGTTCCGGCTTCACGTGTGATGCCCAGCGATTCATGGTTGCCTTCCTTCCTTCGCGTTGTACCACGCGATACGTTCCGGTTCGCACGCTCTCAAGATGACGGCCAGACCGGTTCGGTTGCCCAATCGTTGAAATAGGGCTCGACCAGATCATGACGGAGAACGTCTTTTTCCGGCTCCACGATCGGCACACCGGTTTGCATCGCCTGCTGTTGAGCCCAATCACGGTAGTCGCGCGGAGTCTAGCCGAAACCACATCAAGACGCCTCGATCTGGCGATGTGTCCGCAAGAACCAGCGAATGGCGCCGCCCCGCGCAGAATAGCCAAAAGGCAGGATGCAACCGTCGAGTAGGATGCGATCATGACAAGGATAGCCGAACAGAATCGAGAGTTCGCTCAATTCTTACGTCGCTCGCCCATCGTGCCATATGGCTATGCTTCCTTCCTTCATGTCTCCGAGAATGCACGTTAACAGAACGCGCAGAAAAACACCGGTTGCAGAGTTCCGAAGATTTCTCGTGACGCGCTTGCCGAAACTTGGTATCTTCACCCCGTCGAACCACGTCCACCGTTGCAGGAGCATCCCGATGCTTTCTCGGTACATAGCCCCACTTTTCGTTTTCGCAATCCTTGGCGCCGATCCGCATGGCGCAGTCGCACAGGAAAAACCGAAACAAGCCGCGGCCAAAGTTCCGGTCCCCTATGCGATCGCTCGCGCCAAGCCGCTCGACGCCAAGGAAGAAGTTGTCGCCAACGCCGACGATCACACGCAGTATCGCGTCGAATTCACCGGCATCAAGGACGATCGCGTACCGGCCTACCTCTACGTGCCCAAGCGAAAAGCGGCCGCCGATAAGAAGCCGTTCCCCGCGATTCTGCTTCAGTACGGCACCGGCGGGAACAAGAAAACGAATTACATCGTAGAGATCGGCAAGCAGTTCGTCGCTCGGGGCTACGTCGTGATTACCATCGATTCGCCCAATCAAGGCGAACGCCGAAGCAAGGACAATAAGGCCGCCGGCGCGTTCGGATTGATCGGCAACGATCAGATCATGCACTATTGCGGCGACTATGGCCGGGCCATCGATTTTCTCTATTCGCGGTCCGAGGTCGACAAGAATCAGATCGGCTACGTCGGCATTAGCTGGGGCGCCATCACCGGCATCACCTTCTGCGCCTATGACGAACGCATCAAGGCCGTCGGCTCGATGGTCGGCGGAGGCAATTTCCTCGGCCTCTACAACGCCAAGATCGCTGAGAAAATTGCCAAGGAAGGCTCCAGCTCCGGCGACCCAGTTTGCCATGTCGCCCGCATCGCCCCGCGGCCGCTGATGTTCATCAACGTCACCAAAGATCAACTCATCATGAAGCCATGGGCCGAGTCGCTGCACAAAGCCGCCGGACCCGGCGCGAAGATTGTTTGGCTCGAGACCGATCATTATTTCAACGGCCTGGACCGCAAGAAGGTGTGCGAATCGGTTATCGATTTCATGGACGAGAAGATGCTGGGCAGACCCGCGGTGAAGGCGAAGTGATGCGTGTTTAGCCGTTCGCCTCTGGCGAGCGAGTCCGCGCTCGCCAGAGGCGAGCGGCTAAACGCCGTTCAGCTTCGCCAACGGGCCCAGCGCGAGCACGGTCAACTCGTCGAACGGGAATCGATCGAGCACGCCGCGGATGTCCGATTGGCTGACGGCGTCGAAGTTGGCCAGTTCTTCGTCGACGCTGCGATACGTCTTGAGGTAGGTCCAGCCCATGCCGAGCGCCTGCATGCGCCCCATCGGCCGTTCGCTGCCGCGGACGACGCGTGACAGGATTTTGCTCTTGGCGACGGCGAGTTCCTGATCGCTGACCCCCTCGCGCTGCGCTTCGCGCAGGATTTCCTGGATGAGCGCGAGATTGTCGTCGGTTCTCTCGGGGTCGCAGCCGAACGAGATGAAATAACCGCCGGTCCCTTCGTAATCGTGAAACCCCATGTCGGCGGACTCGGCCAGGCCCGGATCGACCAGGCCCCAGTAGAATCGGCTGCCGGTGTCGTCGCCGATGATCATGGCCAGCGTGTCAGCGGCGTAACGCATCGGGCTGTCCGCGGCCGGCCCCGGGGCCAGAATGAACACCTGCTCCTGCTTCAGCTTATCCTTGGTGATGACTTGTCGATGGGAGCGAGGAGGCGCTGGCCGAACGTCGCCACGCGGCGCCGATCCATTCGGCCACGCGGCGCAGTGCTTCTCAATCAGCCGCACGGCGGCGTCCCAAGCGAAGTTGCCGGCCACCGCAACAGTGATGTTCGGCGCCACATATCGGCGATCGTAATACACCTGCATCTGATCGCGAGACAGGGCCGTGATGCTTGCCGGCGTACCGAGGATGCTGTTGCCCAGGGGGTGTTCGGCGAAGAACGCCTTCTTGGCGTTGTCGTAGGCGCACCACATCGGCTGATCGTCGTACATGCCGATCTCTTCGATGATGACCTTCTTCTCCATGTCGAAATCGTCGCCGCGCAGACTGGGCCGCAGGATGTCGGCGAGAATGTCGACGGCATCGGGCAGATACTCCGGCAGAATGGCGGCGTAGAAAACCGTGTTCTCTTCGCTGGTGTAGGCGTTGTAACTGGCGCCGATGCGATCGAAGTCGAAGTTGACTTCCAGAGCCGTGCGCCTCGGCGTTCCCTTGAAGACCATGTGCTCCAGGAAATGCGACACGCCGGAGACTTCGGAAGTCTCGTCGCGCGAACCGGTCTTGACGAAGAAACCTACCGCGACGGAGCGCGCCGACGGGCTAATCTCGCCGATGATGGTCAGGCCATTGGAAAGCACGTGCTTGTGAAACGACATGCGTGTGGAATCCGTGTGAAGCCCAGGGTTGAGCGCAGCGAAACCCTGGGATAAAGACGCCCCAAAGTCCAGGGTCTCACTGCGCTCAACCCTGGGCTTCGTGGATTACTTCTTTTTGCGCTTGCCCTTCGCGGGCCTGGGCTTAACCTTCTTTTTCAGTTTCGGCTTTGCCTTAATGGCCTTCGCCGCGCGAACGGGAACAGCCTTCGGCTTGGCCTTGGTTTTAGGTTTGGGCTTCTTCACGGGCGCTGCCTTTTTCTTCGCTGTTGTTTTCGTCGATCGCTTCGCCTTCGGCGCCGCTTTGCGAACCGGCGCCGCTCCCGGCAACCGCAGCGGGCTCTTGCCGAGCGTGACGATCGTAAAATCTCGCGGCGGATTTTTCTTCACATGTTCGAGGATGCTCGCCGGCGTCAACGCGTCGATCGCTTGCTGAATCTCCTCCGTCGAACGCACGCGGCCCAGATAGTACCAGTCCGACGCCAGCGCCCCGGCCCGCGACGACGTCGATTCCTCCTGCATGATGACCGACGATTTCAGCCCAGCCCGCACGCGCTGCACTTCTTCTTCTTCGACCCCCTCGACGAGTCGTTTCAATTCGCCGATCGTGACATCGAGGGTCTCCTGAGCCCGTTCGGTCGTCGTTCCGGCATAGCAAAGGATGCCGGCGACTTGCTTGAAGGTCTGATAATTTGCGCTGACGGCATAGCACAGGCCGCGCTTCTCGCGCACTTCGGTGAAGAGTCTCGCCCCCATGCCGCCCGACAACACCTGCACCGCACCCAAGGCGGCATAGTACTCCGGATCGCCGAACGGAACACTCGGATAGCCGATGATGATCTGTGTTTGCGTCGTGTCCTTGGAGAGATGATCGCTGCCTCGAATTGCTGGCACAAGTTCGGGAGGCGCTGCGCCGGCGCCGATCCAATCGCCGAAGAGTTTCTCGACCTGGTCGCGTAGCGGCGCCCATTCGACGTTGCCGGCGACCGACACGATCACACCCTTGGGTGCGAACTGGCGGTCATGATAATCGCGCAAGCTCTGAGGCGTTATGCGGGCGATCGACTCGATGCTGCCACGACGATCCTGTCCGAGCGGCGCCGGCCAGAAACGTCGCCGCATCTCGACCATGACCTTGGCCCGCGGTTCATCTTCGAGCGACTGCAACTCCTGAAGCGCGAGGGCCTTCACCGAGTCGAGTTCTTCCGGCGGCAGGTGCGGCCGGCGCAGCACATCGGCGAACAACTCCAGCGCCGGCGGGATATTGCGGGCCAGCGTCGAGCCCCAGAAACGCAGATGCAGCTGCCCCACGCTCTCGGAATGATCCAGCCCCAAGCTGTCCATCGCCAGCGACAGCGCCCGGCTATCGCGATCGCCGGCGCCGCGCGTGATCATGTCGGACAGGATCGACACCAGGCCGAGTTGCTCCGGCGGATCGTACACGCAGCCGGCCGGCACGAGAAAATTCACTGCCGCCGAGCGCACGTGATCCATGCGTTCCAGAAGCAGCGTCAGACCATTGGCGAACGTATGTTGAAAAACCAGTTGGGGCACGATGAGGTTCCGTCGTTTTTGCCTGTTTACGTTTAGCGCACGCGCGGCACTCAGTGAGCGCTGAACGAAAAATCGGGTGGTCAAACTATTGTACGCACCGGATCGATCACAGCATCCAGTCCGGCTCGACGAGTTGATATGTCGCCGGCTCGACCGCCTTGTATATCGTTTTGCGGAAGCGAAAACCGGCCTGGCGGTACATGCGCACGGCCGGTTCGTTCTCGGCCGTCACTTCGAGCCCGGCCTTGGCGAGTCCGGATTGGCGAAAACCGTGCAACGCTTTGAGCAGGATGGCCCAGCCGAGACGCTGGCCGCGATACGCCGGGATGACGCCGAGGTTCTGAATGCCCCCCGTGCCGACGCGATCGGCCACGCCCTGCACCATGGCGACGTAGGTGCTGCCGTGCGCGATCAGCCAAGTTGCCTGAGGCCGAAAGCCGGATCGGCCGACGATGTCGCGCATCAGCCGTTCACAGCCGATCCTATTAGCGAGGTTGGGAAACACGATGCCGTCGAGGTCGTCGCGGAAGCATTGAGCCTGAACGTCGGCGTGCGTTTCCAAAAGCCGATCTTCCCACGCCACCCAGCTGAAGCCGTCGGGCAGCGCCGGCACCGGAGGCAGCGGGCCCGTCAGGTCCATCTCCATGCGGTAACGCTTGTAATACGCCACCGGATTCGCAATGCTCGTAGTCGCCATCGCCGTCGAGACCTGTGAAACACTCATGATGTGGAAGGTGACATGATACCACGTCGGCAGTCGTTGTCAAAAGGAAAGCCATGCAATTTTCGACAGTACTCGCCAATCGCCACCGACAACCAACGACTGGGAGCACAGGGCGCACGGGGAAAGATCAAGAGTGGAATCAAGCCATCGTCAACCATGGTGATTGGCGGAAAACGGCAGAATTCGTCGGTCTCCAAATCTGTATCTCCCCGTGTCCCCGTGATACTATCAATCATTTTCTTCGTGTGACAACATGACTATCTGAGACCGCGGATCATACTGATGGCACGGATAAAGAGAAAAGAGATCAATTGGACAGCGCCACCTTTGAAGCCCTGCTTGCGGCGAACGAGCGTTGCTCACACTGGTTCCCGCTTTCGTTGCATTTCGTGAGGGGGGGGTGTGAGTGTGTGCGTGCAACGAATGCGCGCACGTGCTGTTTTCTAAAGGAGTTACGTACAAAAAATGCGTTGCAGGGTGTTGACCAAGTTGAAAAAGTGGCGCTGTCCAAGTAAGGAAGTGCGGAAAGCACAAGAGAGTTGGGCTGTTCGGTATCTCCACGTTCCCGCTTGGTCACGGCCGTTCCCGTATCACCTATCCGTGCGACCAGTGTAATCCGTGGCTGGTTCTTGGTCGTTGCGCCTCCGCCGCGCTAGGCTATCCGTGATTCAACTCTTAGAAGGGATCGGCGAGAAGTGCCCAGGTTTGTCCGATGTCACCGCTCGCTCCGATGACGCCGCAACACCTCCAGCGTTCGCACAAACTCCGGCGGCAACGGCGCTTCCACGGCGACGACCTCCTTCGTCCGCGGATGCACGAACCGCAAACGCTGTGCGTGCAGAGCCTGGCGCGGCAACAGTATTTCGTCGTTTTGGGTCCCGGCTAACGCGGGGGTCAAATCCGACATGCGGAACTCATCTCTGCCACTGTAGACCTTGTCCGCCAAGATCGCGTGGCCGATGCTAGCCAAGTGCACGCGCAGTTGATGGGTTCGGCCGGTGCGCGGCTGCATGCGCACGAACGTGTAGCCGCGGAATCGTTCCTTTACTTCGTAATAGGTACAGGCTTCTTTGCCCTTCTCCTCGTCGTCGGTGACGATCATCTTGATGCGATCGTGCGGATGATGGCCGATGCGGCGTTCGATATAGTCGCTGTCGCGATCGAGGACGCCCGAGGCGATGGCGACGTACTCCTTGAAGATCTTTCGCGTCTCGAATTGCATGCCGAGGTCGCGGTGGGTTTGTTCTTCCTTGGCGACGAGGATGACCCCGGACGTGTCGCGGTCGAGACGGTGGACAATGCCGGGGCGGTAGTCGCCATTGATCTTGCTCAGGTGGTCCTTGAAGTGAAAGGCGAGAGCGTTGACAAGCGTGCCGGTCCAGTTGCCGCGGGCGGGGTGCACGACCATATCGTACGGCTTATTCACAACGGCGAGAAACTCGTCTTCGTACAGAATATCGAGCGGAATGTTCTCCGGCGTCGGCTCGGGACGGTTCGGCTCGGGCAGCCAGATGCGCACGCGGTCGCCCTGCTTCACGCGCGTGCTGCGCTTGATCGGCAGGTCGTTAATCGTGACGCTGTCGGCCTCAATCGCCTTCTGAATGATCGATCGGCTGAAATCCGGAAACTGCAGGACGAGATATTGATCGAGCCGCATGCCCGCTGTCTTGATCTGGACGGTGAGTTCGACGGCACGCCCGATGCCGGGAATGGGCATGACCTCGGACGCTTCGTTTTCTTCAGGTTCCAGTTCGTCGTTGAAGTCGGACATGGGGCCAGAGGTCAGAAGTCAGAAAGTCTGGAGTCAGCCGGTTATTAGGAACCCGGATGGGTCTTTGAGCGTGGAGCCCAGCATTTTGCCAATCTCAGCGCCTTTTGCCGTCAAGTCGGCGGGGGCTTCGGTCGTGACATATCCACAGTCCTTTGCGAAGTCGAGGGACGTATCTGTTTCGGAGTTTTCGCCGTCACAATCTGAGAGCATGGACAAAAAATGTGCTTCGTAGCGACGCTTCGCCCATGCCTCGCGCAAGTTCATGCAGATTGAGCGCGAGGGACGCCGAATTTATCCGGTTAACGCAAAACGTTCCTCTGCTGGAAACCGCTGACTGATTCGAAAGATCATCATCGCCAGGTCGTAGGCCTTCTTGTAAACGTCTAGATCTTTCGCCGATCGAATATTCATGAGGTGATACCCCAACGCTGACTTCTGACCCCTGACTTCTGACCTCACGGGTACTTTTCCTTCAAATCCCTCATCAGTGCCACGAAGCGCGGCTGCGCGCGGATGGCGTCGAAGTCGGCGTCATTCTCCATCCAGCGCCAGTTCGTCGAGCCATGCTTCACGGAACTCTCCAGGCAATCGAGCGATTTTTCCGATTCTCCCAGGAGTGCGTAAAGGCAGGCCACGTTGTAGAGCGTCATCGTTTCTTCGGGGTCGATAACGATTGCCTTGTCGGCCCATTCGAGCGCCTTGGCCGAATCGCCCACACGACACCAAAGGATGGCGCCCAAATACAAGGCCCGGGCGTCGTCGGGGTGAAGGTTCAGATGCTTCTGAATGACCTGAAGTCCCTGCCGACTCACCGCCAGCGATTCTCCCTGGCGGCGCAATCCCTCATAGATGGACGAGCGCAGACAATAGGCTTGATAGGCATCGGGTTGGACCTTGCATGCCTTCTCGAACATCGCCGCCGCTTGCTCGCGCGTCCCCTCCGACATGCACATTCGGCCATAAAGAAAGTACGCTTCGAACAGGTTCGAGTCGATCTGAATGGCGGTATCGAATTCTTTGCGTGCCTCGGCGAACTGCTTTTGTGTGGACAGAACGAAGCCGCGAGCGACGTGGGCTTCCGCAGAGTTCGGATCGAGGTCGAGTGCTTTGCGGCTGGCGGTGTCCGCTTGCACGAGAAGTTCGGGCTTGGGCTCCCAGTTCAAGTACAGCAAGCCCAGCACATCGGCCAAACCGGCGTGCGCGCGTGCGTAACTCGGGTCGATTTCGATGGCGCTGGCGAACATCTGCCTCGCCACATCGAGCGACTTGCGCTTGAACTGGTGGCAGAATTGCCGACCGCGCAAGTAAAACTCGTAGGCGCGCACATCGCCGGCGGCGGTCTTGCACACGACCTGTTTCTCTTTCTCCGTGAGAATCCCCTTCAGTGCCTGCGCGATGTTCTGGGCGATCTCGTCCTGAATTGCAAACACGTCCTCGAGCTGGCGATCGTATGTCTCGGCCCAAAGTTGGAAGCCATCGGCGACGTTTGTAAGCTGGGCGCTGATGCGAAGGCGTGTGCCCGATTTGCGGACGCTGCCCTGCAAGACCGTGCGTACCTTGAGTTCGTCGCCGATCTTGCGGATGTTCTCGTTCTTACCTTTGAACGCGAACGACGAGGTTCGGCTGGCGACGTGTAGCCCTTCGACCTTCGATAGGCTGGTGATCAATTCCTCGGCCAGGCCGTCGCTGAAGAACTCGTTCTCCGGATCGGAACTCATGTTGGTAAACGGAAGAACGGCAACCGACGGCATGTTCCGCGTCGTTGTCGTGCGCATCCCGGCGTCGTACGACGTCGGCTCGCCGCGCGTTTCCAAAAGCGTGGAGGCGCCCGACTGTTGCACAAGCGGCTTGAGCGCCGAAGCAAGTTCGCGCGCGGAGGGAAAGCGATTCGCCGGGTCCTTCTCCAGACAGCGCAGCACGAGGTAGTCGAGTTCGACCGGGCGGTTGCGCCCCGAGGCCGACAACGTCGGCGGGGGTTCGGTAAGTATGGCGGCCATCGTATCGGCACTGGTCGGGCGCTCGAACGGACGACGCCCCGTGAGCATCTCGAACACCACGCAGCCAAATGAAAACACATCCGTGCGCTGGTCCGCCGACTGCCCGCGCACTTGCTCGGGCGACATGTACGGCACGGTTCCCATCAGTACGCCCGGTTCGGTTGACAGCCCTGGCTCAATCGTTGCCGCGCTCGCCGCCAGCTCCTTCGTCTGAATTCGTACCAAACCAAAATCGAGGATCTTGACGATGCCGTTGTTGGTAAGAAAAATGTTGTCCGGCTTGATGTCGCGGTGGACCAGCCCCTTGGCGTGCGCGGCGCTAAGTCCTTCGGCGATCGCCGACGCAATCGACAACACTTCGGACAAATCGAGCACCGATTGCTTCATGCGGCTGCGCAGCGATTGGCCTTCCAGCAGTTCCATGACGGCGTACATGGAATCCTGATAGGTGCCGAAATCGAATATCGTGACGAGATTGGGATGAGACAACATGGCCACGGCGCGGACCTCGCGCTGAAAGCGCGCAAGCGCCTGTGGATCCTTGGCCGTTGCCTCGAGCAGAACCTTGACGGCGACATCGCGTTCGAGCCGGCTGTCGCGAGCGCGGTAGACCTCGCCCATGCCGCCGGCGCCGAGGGTCGAAACGATCTCGTAAGGGCCGAGCATTGTTCCAGGCGAGAGGGGCATGGAGAACTCCTTGAGACGTCACGGATCAGTAGGTGGATTGATTATATCCCGTTTCACATCCGCATGAAGTGAGAAACCAGCATGACGCTCTTTCGAACCGTGAAGTTGCGCCTTTTGCAACGAGAACGCACTTGAAAGAATATGAACAAATGTTCATAATAACCCAATGCAATCGCTACCCATCCGTGGCCGCGGCGCCGCCGACAATCCGCCCAATCGCTTTGAGCGCATTCATTACGAACCGAGCGACGACGGCGAGCCCGACGTGCAACACGCTCCCGCAACGCAGCTCTTCCGCGACAACACCCAGTCGATCATCGCCACCAACGACAGCCCAGATGTTCCCTTCAGCGCTTCCATCAATCCCTATCGCGGCTGCGAGCACGGCTGCATCTACTGCTACGCTCGCCCGTATCACGAGTATCTCGGCTTCTCGATCGGCCTCGACTTCGAAACGAAAATTCTCGTCAAAGAAGATGCGCCCAAGCTCCTGCACAAGGAACTCAACTCGCCCAGGTGGCAACCGCAAGCGCTTGGCATCAGCGGCGTCACCGATGCATTTCAGCCGATCGAACGGCATCTGCAGATCACGCGGCGTTGCCTGGAGGTGCTCGCCGATTTTCGCAACCCCGTGTGGATCGTCACGAAGAACCGACTCGTGACTCGCGATATCGACATCTTGCAAAGGCTTGCCGAGCACGATGCCGTCTGCGTGGTGATCGCGGTGACGACCTTGGACGCAGACCTGGCGCGCGTGATGGAGCCGCGCGCGACGACGCCGGCCGGACGACTGGAAACAATCCGAGCCTTGACCGACGCCGGGATCCCGACGGGCGTTCTTGTAGCTCCGACGATCCCCGGGCTGACCGATCACGAGATGCCGTCCATTCTCGCCGCGGCGCGCGAAGCCGGGGCAGTCAGCGCCGCCTACACGATGCTGCGGTTGCCGCACGGACTGCCGGACCTATTCACGCATTGGCTTGACCAGCACTTTCCCGAGAAGAAGGAAAAAATCCTGGGCCGCATCGAGGCGATGCGTGGCGGCGAACTGAATGATCCGCGTTTCAAGCACCGCATGCGCGGCGAAGGGGTTTTCGCCGACACCGTGAAGCAGGTCTTCGACGTTACGAAAAAGCGGCTGGGCTTTCCGGGCCGCCCGCCGCTATCGATGGCATCCTTTCGACGTCCGGATGAGACGCCGCAACTCTTGTTTGGCGATGAGCCCGTCCGATAAAGGGCCAGATTCTGGGCAGATCGATCATACCCCGCTCAAAAAACCAACGGTCGCAACTACTTCACAACAGGTATGTTACGACGATAATTCCAAATCTCTGAGGTCTTGGCACTTGACGATTTGATATTTGAATGATATCATATAAATATCACAGAGATTTCACTCCAAAAAGGAGCAGGCCATGACCAAAGACAAAACACTGCAACTGTCCGACGGCTACGCGATGCTAACGTGCGTCATTCTCTCGTTCCTTGTGACCATCGGCGTTTTCATCGGCGCCATCGTCATGCTGGAGCGCCGTGAGCCATGGATTGGCGGGTCGGGGATGGCTTTGGCCGTCCTGCTCTTCATTGCCACCATGATCACGTGCAACGGGTTTATGATCCTCACGCCGAATGAAGCCGGTGTGGTGACCCTCTTCGGATCGTACGTCGGCACGATCAAGGAGAGCGGGTTCTGGTGGGCCAACCCGTTTATGAGCAAGTTGAAGGTCTCGCTTCGATCGCGCAACCTTGAAGGCGCCAAGCTCAAGGTCAACGACAAGCAAGGCAACCCGATCGAAATCGCTGCGGTCGTTGTCTGGCGCGTGGACGACACGGCTCAGGCCATGTTCGATGTGCAGGATTTCGAGTCGTATGTCCGCATCCAGAGCGAGACGGCGGTCAGACACCTCGCCAACTCCTACGCCTACGATCATGGCGAGGATAATGAGATCACGTTGCGCAGCGGCGTCGATGAGGTGTCGGCCAACCTTTTGAAAGAACTGCAGGACCGCCTCGGTAAGGCCGGCGTCATCGTTGAAGAAGCACGACTGACGCATCTCGCCTATGCCCCGGAGATCGCCCAGGCCATGCTGCGGCGTCAACAAGCCGAGGCCGTGATCGCGGCTCGGACCAAGATCGTCCATGGCGCGGTCACCATGGTGCAGATGGCCCTGCAAGATCTGGCCGACCGCAACGTCGTCCACCTCGACGACGAGCGCAAGGCTGCCATGGTCAGCAACCTGCTCGTCGTCCTGTGCGGCGAATCGGAAGTGCATCCGGTGGTCAATACCGGGACACTGTATACATGAAAGCCCGACGTTGGGGGAGTGTTGCTTCAGCGAGTTCTTCAGAGCCTGAAGCGTAAGCGAAGAAGAACTCACTTCGCAAACGCTTCAGGTTCTGACGGTGTGGTGCTATGAAAGAACGCAAATCATTCCTGCTGCGGTTTGACCCGGCCCTCTACGAGGCGCTCAATGCCTGGGCCCAGCAGGAGCTGCGCAGCCTCAACGGGCAGATCGAGTACATCCTCAAAGAAGCCGTCGCCAAGCGGCGGAAAGCAGCAGCGGCCGATGAAGAGGAGCAAAAGGAAGCCTCCGGGTGAGGTAATCCGAACCCCGGGCGTTCGGATTACCTCACACCCCGGAGCTTCGTCATCTCAAGTAGCTATCCGTCAATTCCCAGACTGCCTCCGCCGGCTGACGCAACGGTCGGCCGTTTTCGGCGCCGGGCGGTCGGCGATCACGCAACACGAGAATCAGATCCGACAATGCGGCCGGGTGCGTGAAGACGTAGCTGTGGCCGATCCATAGGCCGGACAGCTTGCACTCGATGAACTGCACGTTGGGCAGTTTCGCCAGGGCGCGTTTCATGCGCGGCGAAAAATCGCGGGCCCCGAGCATGCCAAGCCGACGCCGACTTGCGAACACGATGTCGCTTAGCTCGATGGCTCGATCATGTTCCGAGGCATAGATGGTCGTACGGTTGGCGACTTGCAACAGTCCCTCGCCGACGAAGCGCTGCACGAAGACATCCTCATCGACATCGGCCGCGGCGAGCACGAGATTCTCAAGCTTCAGTTCGCGCCCGGTCGTTTTGTTTTGGGCCGAATACGCCAAGTGAAGCTCGCGCAAGGCGGAGATGGTTATGTCGCAACCCCGGCTATGCGCCACCAGATGGACGCGGTCGACGCCGGGGCATTCCGCCACGGTCTTGATGACGCTGCGCAGATGGCCGACCGTAAACTCGCCCGATTCGCGATCATAGGCATAGCCGCGGATGCCGCCGCGTCCCGCCGGCCAGGTGTAGGCGAGCGGCACACCGGTTCGGCCCATAAAGTGCCAAACCTCGGCCGTGCGGAAGGCGGCCCTGTCGAACGTCGTGTTAAACCCGTGCACGAAGATGTAGACATCCTTCTGGGTCGTTGCCGCCAATCGATTTCGCAGCAGTTGATGCAAATGAGGTTGCTCAACGGCCTGAGCCTGTGACACGCCGAACGTCGCACGCGGCATCACCGTGCCGACTTGGCCAACTTCTTGAATGCCCGCGAGTTTCCATTCGTACTCGCGCCCGCGCCGAGCCTGCGTGCTGTCGCGAAGAACCTCGGGCCACGTTGCGTGTGGATGCAGGCGGACGTTGGCGATGCCGAAGGCGATGCGGTTCGAGCGTTCGAAGCTGTAGTTCGGTTGATCGCCCGCGGGATTGGCATCGCCACGGTCGGTGGCGTAAAGGACCGGAGCGTCGGCGGATTGGCAATCCGCCGGGCAATCGGCAAAGACGTAATGAGGGTTCTGATCGCGCAGCACGTTCGGCGTCTCGACGAGATAGCGCGCGCAGCCTGGCCCGCACGCCACCAAGAGGACCATGATTAGGAAGCGTCGCGGCATCAATCGTCATTTCGTAGGGACAAGCTGCCAGCTTGAGCCAGAAGGTATCAGAATTTCTTGGCGCTTCGGGACAAGCTGGCAGCTTGTCCCGTACGATCGGGCGCGAAGTTGTATCGTGGCGGCGGCATTGGAGCAAGAGAACTTTGCGCCGAGGCAGCAGAGGCAAGTTGCAACCGACGGGCAGAGCGGGTAAACTAGATATCGCTGTTGCCGCCAACCATCAACCGGCCCCGTACGGGGCTCGGCTCGCCACGTGAAACTCTCATCATGATGCGATCCATTTTTCTTGCGTTCGTGGCGTCCTTGATGATCCCGACGATCTCCGTCGCGCAAACGCCGAAGACGATCGAGTTTAACCGCGATGTTCGGCCGATCCTGTCGGACAACTGCTACAACTGCCACGGGCCGGCGAAATCGACCCGCAAGGCGGATCTGCGCGTCGATACCAAGGACGGCGCCATGACCGTCGTTGTTCCCGGCAAGCCGAAGGATAGCTTGCTCTACCAGCGCATCACGTCGGTCGATGTGCACGAACGCATGCCGCCGTTCAAGACCGGCAAGAAACTGACCGACAAGCAGATCGACCTGATTCGGCGCTGGATCGAACAGGGTGCCCCGTGGCAAGAACACTGGGCGTTCATCGCGCCGACACGGCCCCCAGTGCCCGTCGTCAAGACGAATGTCTGGGGCCACAACGCGATCGATAATTTCATCCTGGCTCGACTTGAGAAGGAAGGCATCAAGCCGTCGCCGGAAGCGGACGCACGCACACTGATCCGGCGGGCGACCTTGGATCTGACGGGATTGCCGCCGACGCTGACAGAAGTGGAAGATTTTACGAGGGCGTGGGATGCGGCGGGCGCGAAACGGGAACAGGTGTGGAGCGATCTCGTCGATCGGCTTCTGGCGTCGCCGCG
>Ga0194132_10000618_pt1 | contig 72187 bp, 67 predicted proteins | sample TA2KigOf80mmetaG_FD_148612 | JGI IMG/M metagenome (GOLD analysis project Ga0194132, IMG submission 148612) | Freshwater microbial communities from Lake Tanganyika, Tanzania - TA2015054 Kigoma Offshore 80m | ecosystem: Environmental > Aquatic > Freshwater > Lake | place: Tanzania: Lake...
GGCCAGTGGTTACGGCGGGCAGCGCATTGGTTGGAATCGGTCCAATAACCGTATATTGATAGCGTTTTCCAATGCAGAAAACTACATGGACGAGCTATACAAGCTCTACGCAAACTGGGCCGCACTAAGATAATCTGCTAAAAGAACTAAAAACTCTCCGTGCCCGGAGGTGCGGCTTTGTGCCTGCACGTCATTCCCGCTTTGGAAAAAGAATTCAACAAGCCGGCGTTCACCAACTTGAGCGCGGAAGTATGGAACGATCTGATTCGTCCCGGCATCATCCCACCCGTCGAGGGATGGGGGAGACTGCTGGCAAACAGTTAGTTTCCCGCCACCGTCATTTTGGAAATTTTAATCGTCGGCGACGCGATCCGGCCGCGCATTTCCAAGTCGCTGCCGACCATTTCGATGTTTTTGAAAATCTCTTTCAAGTTGCCGGCGATGGTCACTTCTTCGACGGGATAGGTGAGCTTGCCGTTTTCGATCCACAAACCGGCGGCGCCGCGGGAATAGTCGCCGGTCACCATGTTGACGCCGAAGCCGATCAGCTCGGTGACGTAAAAGCCGTTCTTGACCGAGCCGATGATTTCCTCCGGCCCGTGCGTACCGGCGGCAAAGTAGAAATTGGTCGGCGACACGCCGGGAGGTTCGCCGACCGATCGCGACGCATTGCCGGTGGAGGGCATGCCAAGCTTTTTGCCGCTGTAAGTATCGAGCAAATAGCTCTGCAACTTGCCATTTTCGACGATGACTTTCTTGCTGATGGGCAATCCCTCGGCATCGAAGGGCTTGGAACCCAGCGCGCCGGCGATCGTGCCATCGTCGATCACGGTCACATTTTCCGATGCAATCTGTTCGCCCAATTTGCCGGCCAAAAACGACGCGCCTTTGTACAAAGCATAACCGGAGATCGCCGAAGATAAGTTGCGCAGGAGCGAGCCGGCGATTTCCGGCTCGAAAATAATCGGCACTTCACACGTCGCCACTTTGCGCGCGCCGAGGCGCCGCACCGTGCGCTCGGCAGCGCGTTTGCCAACCGCTTGCGGCGATTCCAACCGATCGAACCGGCGGTTGGACGAATACCAATAGTCGCGTTGCATCGAGCCGTTCTCTTTGGCCACCGGCGCCACCGAGATGCCATAGGTCGAACCGCGATATTCGCCGGCAAAGCCTTCGCTGCTGGCATAAATCACGCGGCCCGAGCCATTGGAAAATTCCGCACCTTCGGAATTGGTAATGCGCGGGTCATGACTCAATGCTGCCTTTTCAAGATCGAGCGCCATTTGAATACGCTCATCCACCGACAGCGTGCCTCCTGCATCATCGAGCAAGGCCAGATCCGGCACGTTGCGCGCCAACAGCTCCTTAGCCGGCAGCCCGCCGCTTGGGTCTTGCGCCGTCGCCCGCGCCATCTGCACCGTGTCATCGATCAGCTTGTCGATGGCGTCGCGCGAGATATCTGAGGTCGATGCCGACGCCGAGCTGTTGCCGAGAAACAGGCGCAGCCCGAGACGTTTCTCACCGGACTGACTGATCTTCTCGACCTCGCCCATGCGCACGGTGACGAAAAATGAATCACCCTCAACCATCACGACGTCGCCCGCCGTGGCGCCGCGACTCTTTGCCTTCGCAAGTATTTCTCTGCCGAGTTCTTGGGTCAGCTCTGGACGTTCCATCTTCTCTCCAATCCGTTCCAGCGGTTCAATCCCTCGATACGCGCTTCGCGCCACTCGGGATCGTCGGAATAAAGTCACCGTTTCCCCGAGTAATCCCGCAAGCCTCGATGGGTTTAGTGCGCCGTCCCCCCGACCGTGAGTCCGTCAATGCGAATCGACGGCAGCCCAACCCCCACCGGCACCGACTGGCCGTCTTTGCCGCAGGTGCCGACACCTTCGTCTAGTTTTAGATCGTTGCCGACCATCGACACGCGCGTGAGCACGTCGGGGCCGTTGCCAATTAACGTTGCGCCCTTCACCGGCGTCGTCACCTTGCCGTCCTCGATCAGATAGGCTTCGCTGGCGGAAAAAACGAATTTACCGCTGGTGATATCGACTTGGCCGCCGCCGAAAGAAACCGCATAGAGCCCCTTTTTCACCGAGCGCAAGATGTCTTCCGGCGCGCTCTCACCGGCAAGCATAAAAGTATTAGTCATACGCGGCATCGGAATACACGCGTAGCTTTCGCGCCGGCCGTTGCCGGTGGGCGCCATCTTCATCAGACCGGCGTTGAGCTTGTCCTGCAGGTAGCCTTTGAGGATACCCTTTTCGATCAACACGGTGCGGCGCGTCGGCGTGCCTTCGTCGTCAACGTTGATCGAGCCGCGGCGCGACGGAATCGTGCCGTCGTCGATCACGGTGCACAGCTCCGACGCAACTTTCTCGCCAATACGGTCTGAAAATGCCGAGGTCTTCTTGCGATTGAAGTCGCCTTCAAGGCCATGGCCAATCGCCTCGTGCAAAAGAATGCCCGGCCAACCGGGGCCAAGCACGACGTCCATCGTTCCAGCCGGCGCATCCTTGGCTGACAGATTTAGCACCGCTTGGCGCACCGCTTCGCGCGCGTAGCGCTCGTAATCTTTGGCGTCGATGAAAAAACCAAACTCGACGCGCCCGCCGCCGCCAAAGCTGCCCACCTGGCGGTTGCCGTTTTCTTCGACGATGCAGGTAACATTCAGGCGCGTCAGCGGCTGGACGTCGCCAATCACCAGGCCTTGGGAGTTCGCCACCAGCATGACCTTGTACTCGCAGCCGATCGACGCCATGACGTTTTTTACCCGCGGATCGAGGGCGCGGGCGTATTTGTCGATCTCGTAGAGCAGCGCGACTTTCGTGTCGAGGGGCACATCGTTGACCGGGGTTTTGATCGGATACAGGTCATGTGCCTCGGCCTTTGCTTGCCCCACCGGCACCGGAGCTTGGCCGACGCGATTCTGCGCGATGTAGTGCGCCGTGCGCGCGGCGATTTCCAAATTCTTGATCGTGATATCGTCCGTGTAGGCGTAGCCCGTCTTGGCCTCCGCCAGCACGCGCACCCCGACCCCGTTGGAAGTCGATTGCGAGCAGTTCTTGACGAGCCCCTCTTCAAGACTAACGCCTTCGTTCTTGCGATATTCAAAAAACAGGTCCGCGTAGTCAGCCTTCTGTCCGAGCGCCGCGCCAACAACTTTGTCAAGATCCTTGGTGCCGATGCCAAAATTGCTGTCGAAAAACTTCGCCGGGAGATTCTCCTGTTTCATAAGCGTTACTCCTTTACGAAATTTTTATCATGTGGCGGCCGACCTTTAAAGGCGCGCATTTACTTGATATGGAGAGCAGAGCACCGGCGACTTTCCAACTTGACACCGGCACTCATTGGGCTACAATTTCGCCAGCAACGGCTGTGGGGGAAGGAATTTATGGCTAACAAGAAAATCGTACACATCGTCGGCACCGGCACCATTGGCGAGCCCCTTATAGGCATCCTATCCACCTTTCGGGAACAATTTGGCATCGACGAAGTGACCTTCCATAAGCGCACGCCGTTATTGACCGACCGTTCCAAAGTTAAAGTCTCCGGCGCCAAGGGTGCCAAGCTCGCCGTCGACAAAGACCGCTGGTCGAAGTTTGTTGAAATGGGCATGGAGCCAACTTTCGAAGCCGAAGAGGCGATTGAGCGCGCCAGTGTCATTATCGATTGCACCCCGGTGGGCAACCAGAACAAGGAAAAGATCTACAATAAATACGCCGGCAACGGGCGCGGCTTCATAGCCCAGGGCAGCGAAGACGGCTTCGGCAAAAAATACGCACGAGGGATCAACGATAAAGCATTGGTCAAAGGCAAAGACCAATTCATTCAGGTCGTGAGCTGCAACACCCATAATCTCGCCGTGCTGATCGATACCATCGCATTGGGGCCGGAGAAGGAAGACAATCTGACCGAAAGCCGTTTTGTCTGTATGCGCCGCGCCAACGATCTGAGTCAAGAGGGTGATTTCATTCCAGCGCCCGAGGCCGGCAAGCATGACGATAAACACTTCGGCACGCATCAAGGCCACGATGCGCACGAGCTATTTAAAACCTTGGGGCTAGATTTGAATATTTTCTCGTCGGCGTTGAAACTAAACACCCAGTATATGCACACGATTCATTTCAACCTGCGACTGCGCCGCGCCATCGACAAGGACGAACTTTTGCGCCGCTTCCGCTCAACGCGCCGTGTTGCGTTGACAAACAAAGCTTCCTCCGCCTCGGTGTTTTCATTCGGCCGCGATCACGGTCTGTTCGGGCGAATTCTCAACCAGACCGTGATCGTTAATCAGAGCTTGACGATCCACAACCACAAAGAAGTGATCGGCACGTGCTTTACGCCCCAGGACGGCAATTCGTTATTAAGCAGTATCGCCGCCAGTTTGTGGTTTATGTATCCGGATTCATACGAGGAGAAGTTGGCGCCGGTGCGCCCCTATTTCTTCGACGAGATTTAACTTCGCCCTCTGTGTTCACAAAAAGCGACCGCGGCGCCCAGCCCGGTCGCTTTTTTATTGCTTCACGGCGGCAACATCGATGCCATCAAAAGCCACGGCATCACCGACCCGAATGCCGTGCTTCTGCGCTAGGCCGCCGTTGATCTCCAGCACAAACTGACTAGGCGTTGGCACGCCGCGCGGATCGAGGGAAAAAGGCACCGCCTGCTCGACGATACCGACGATTTTCTTGCCCGCGCTGATGAAGATCATATCCAACGGCAGCGGGGTATTTTTCATCCAAAACGACTGCGGATACTCTTGTGGGAAAATAAAAATCATGCCCCGGTCGGCCGCCATCTCTTTGCGATACATCAGGCCCATCTCACGTTTTGACGGTGTGTCGGCGATTTCCACGGAGAAAGCAATCGCTTTGCCGTCGCGCGTCGTGATCGTCACCTTGGGCTCAGCTTGACAGCTCGTTGCAGCCATAAGCAAAATTCCCGCAACCAGTAGCCGTAGCGCTTTCACCTTACTTGACCACGCTGCGGGCGACGATCTCGGCGATGTCCATCACCTGCATCGCGACCTCCGGCTCTTCTTTGGCGGTTTCCTCGGTGATCATCCGCATGCAAAACGGGCAGCCGGTGGCGACGGTTTTAGCGCCGCTTTGCTTTAGCTCGCGATAGCGGTTGGTGCTCACTCGTTCTTTGCCCTTTTCCTCTTCCTTCCAAAACTGGCCGCCGCCGGCGCCGCAGCAAAAACTATTGGAACGGTTGCGTTCAGGCTCGGTGAGTTTGGCGCCGGTCGCCTGGATCAACGCGCGCGGTGGATCGAAAATCCCGCTGTGGCGGCCCAAATAGCAGGGGTCATGATAGGTGATCGAGTCCGTGCCATTGGCCGCCAGTTTGATTTTTCCGTCGCGAATCAGCTCGTTGATAAAATCCGTATGATGCTTGACCACATAATTGCCGCCGAACTGCGGGTACTCGTTACCAATCGTGTGAAAGCAGTGCGGGCAGTTAGTGACAATGGTTTTGGCTTTGACTTCGTCGAGCACCGCGACGTTTTCCGCGGCCATTTGCGCGAACAAATATTCGTTGCCGGTGCGGCGCGCCGTGTCGCCGGTGCACTTTTCTTCGCGGCCGATGACGGCCCAATCGAGCCCAGCTTGATGAAAGATTTCCGCGAGGCTGCGAGCGATTTTCTGGGCGCGCGGATCAAATGCGACGGCACAGCCGACCCAATAGAGCACGGTCGGATTGGGCTTCTCGGCGAGGGTCGGCACTGGAAACGGCAGGTCTTTGGCCCACACCATGCGCTCGTCCGGCGCCATGCCCCACGGATTGCCAGCGCGCTCCATATTATTAAAAGTGTTTTGTAAGCCCTTAGGAAACTCGGCGGCACTCAGCACACGTTCGCGCCGGATGTCGAGGATGTGCAGCATCTGCTCGTTACCGACGGGGCAAATTTCGATGCAGGCATTGCAGGTCGTGCAGGCCCAGGTCGCTTCTTCACTGATCGCAAACTCGAGCAGCGGCCGCGGGCTAGCCTCTCCAGAGGCAAACGCGGGCAAAATCTTGTTCAGCTCATAGCGCTCGTTGATCAATAGCGCGGCCGGGCTGAGCGCCTTGCCCGTGGCATTGGCCGGACACACGTCCTGGCAGCGGTTGCACATGATACAGGCGTAGGAGTCCAAGAGCCTCGGCCAGGTGAACTCTTCCAATTTGGCCACGCCGAAGACCGCGTCTTCTTTCTCGAAGTCCATCGGTTGCAGCACGCCCGGTTTGTCCTGCTTGAGGGCCAGATTGATCGGCGCGGTAAAAATATGGATATGCTTGGAGCGCACGAAATAAGGGAGAAAGCAAAAAATGGCGCCGAGCGAACCCCACCAGAACAGATGATTCAACACTTCGAGCACGCCGGGGCTCACCGCCGAGAAAAGGCCCGCGAACAGAGAGCTAACCGGCAAGAACGGATCGTGGCCTTGGCGCGCCACCTGGGTCGCTTTGAACAGCAAACGGCAGCCGACGTGAAACAGTATGAAAGCCGCAACGATTTGTGAGTCGCGCGCAATCCCACCGCGCACCTCCGGCAGCACCGGCGTGTTGTCGGCAAACGAAAAATCCTTTGGGCGAAACACAAAGCGCCGCAGCACCATGCCGACCACACCCGCCAGCACGCCCAAGGTGAGGAAATCGGCGAGCAGATTAAACGGATTCCAAAGCCCGCCGTGCAGCTTCAGCGCGAAAAAGCCCTCTACGAGGTCGACGAAATTGACCGCGAAATAGCTGACAAAGCCATAAAAAATTAGCGCATGAAAAAACGAAACCACCGGGCGCGTCTTGAAAACCGTTTGCTGCGTCAAGACCTGCCATAGGCCACGGCGAATCCGCTCGGCCAAATTGTCGAAACGAGCATCGGGTTTGCCACGGGCGATGGCACGGTAAACTTCGCAGAATCGCTTGCCGCCGTAGTAGAGGGCAGCGCTAGCGAGCAGCAAAAACAAGATTTTTTCGATCCCGGTCAACATACCGCCACCACCGACCTCCGTTTCTCGCACCTTCCGCTAAGAACATTCGTCAACCAAAGCACGTAGATCGTCACAAGCGCAACCCAATTGAAGGGCGCACGACAACGCTCAGGGCAGCCTCAGTCGCAGTCTAAGCGGAATAACCGAGTTTTTTGGAAAGATCGCTACTCGCGCGCAGAATCGTTGGCGCAATGCTAGATCTAATCACCTCAGATGAAAACCTGTGGCTCGGCCCGATCACCGCCAGACTGCCCACCAACGTCCTGGTATAGTCACGTATCGGCGTCGCCACCGAACTGACTTCCTGAGCGAACTCTTGTTGCTCCACAGCGTACCCCTGCTCGCCGATTTCCCTTATCTGTTGATCGAGCAGATGGCGGTCGACGATCGTCTTGTCCGTGTAGCTTTGCAAACGTTCCGGCAGGGTTTGGCCCAGTGCCGCTTCAGATTCAAAAACCAGATGGACCTTGCCCGCGGCCGTGCAATGGGGCGGCAGCAGGGTGCCAAGAAAGGACGTGACCCGCACCGGCCGGCGCGCTTCGACGAAGTCGAGGGGAATGACCCCGGCGCCTTTGCGCACAGCCACGAAAACGCTCTCGTTCAACGACTTGGCAAGCTCTTGCAAAACGGCGCGCGATTGCAGCAACAGACCGGTCTGATGAATGAAAGTCTGACCGAGTTGCAGGCATTTCAAGCCGAGTCGATAATTTTCCGTCAGCCGGTTCTGCTCGATGTAGCCGCGCGCTTCCAAGGTCGCGAGCAAGCGAAACACGTTGTTTTTGTGCAGCTTTAACCGTTTACTCAGCTCCGTGACGCCGATCTCTTCGATGCTGCCATTGAACTGCTCCAGAACGTCAAGGGCGTGTGAAACGGACTGAATTGTGTAGTTAGATTTTTCACGCCGGACCATGGTCCCCTCTTCCCTACCAAGAACTGAACAAGTAGCTTTCCACGTTTGGTTCCAAAAAAGCGTTTTAACCTACCTTGGGGGGGTCCGGCTTGTCAAATGACGAAATTCCTGCCGCTTGACCGCCTAGAAGCTATCGTGCAGAATGCTGTTTGTGGCACAGCGAGTAGGTCTCACGCGTAAAGTGCAATCCTGGTGCGGCTGGCGAATCGATCCCTGCCGGCGCTATCGCTAAATATTAAATTGGCGCAACGAACGGCGGCAGGGCCATGGGGAAACCTCATGGCCCTTTTTGTTTCTACGCATGCTTCAACCGACATTTAAAGAATTTGTCCAGCTCGCCAAGCGCGGCAACCTGGTTCCGGTCTATCAAGAACTATTGATGGACTTGGAAACACCGCTCTCCTTTTTTAAGCGTTTGGAGCGAGATCGCTACGCCTTCCTGCTCGAAAGCGTCGAAGGCAGCGAGCGCTGGGCGCGTTACTCTTTTCTTGGCACCCGCCCGCAGCGAGTCTTCAAAGCGCGCGGCGATCAGGTCGAAATCATCGAACATGGCAAGACTAAACGCTGCACCGTCGCCGAGCCGCTCAAAATGCTCGAAGAGCTATTAAAAGGCTGCAAGCCAGTGACGGTGCCGGGCGTGCCGCCGTTTTTTGGCGGCGCGTTGGGTTACGTCGCTTACGATGCCGTGGCGCAGCTGCACGAGGTGCCCAGCGACAAGCGCGACCCGCTCGACACGCCCGAGATATTTTTTCTCTTTGTGCAGACGCTAGTTGCCTTCGACAATCTGAAACATACCATCAAGGTCATCGACAACGTGCGCATCGACACCGGCACCGACCTGCGCAAAGCCTACAATCAAGCCAGCGCGCGCATCGAAAAAGTCATTTCGACTTTGCAAAAAAAACCGCGCGGCATCGAAAGCCGCGCCGTGGCCGGCGGCAACGGCAAAGTCAAATTTCGCTCCAATTTGTCGCCGGCAAAATTCAAACAGGCCGTCGAACGGGCTAAGGAGTACATCCGCGCCGGCGACATCATCCAGGCCGTGCTCTGCCAGCGGCTGGAGACCGAAACCCAAAGCGATCCGTTCGAGATCTACCGCGCCCTGCGTTTCATCAATCCATCGCCTTACATGTATTATCTGGAACTGGAGGACCTGCGTGTCATCGGCTCCTCACCCGAGACGATGGTCCGCCTGACTGGTGACACCATCGAGCTCCGCCCCATCGCCGGCACGCGCCGGCGCGGCGTCACCCCGGAAGAGGAACGCGCTCTAGAAGCGGAGCTGCTCGGCGACCCCAAAGAACGCGCCGAGCATATTATGCTGGTCGACTTAGGGCGCAACGACGTCGGCCGGGTCGCCAAGATCGGGACCGTGGAAGTGAACGAATTGATGGCGATCGAGCATTACTCACATGTGATCCATATCGTCTCCAACGTGCGCGGCCAGCTGGCACCGGAGAAATCTGCCTTCGACCTGTTCGTCTCAGCCTTCCCCGCCGGCACGGTCTCAGGTGCGCCGAAGATTCGCGCCATGCAGATCATCAGCGAGTTAGAGCCGCAGAAGCGCGGCCTCTACGCCGGCGCCATTGGCTATTTCGGCTACAACGGCAACCTGGATACCTGCATCGTCATCCGCACCATCGTCATGAAAGCCAAAAAAGCCTATATCAACGCCGGCGCCGGCATCGTCGCCGACTCCGATCCCGAGTCCGAATATCAAGAAACCCTCAACAAAGCCCGCGGCATGCTCAAAGCGATTGAATTGGCCGAGCAATGGAGGAAGCGATGATCCTCCTGATCGACAATTACGACTCATTTACCTACAACCTTTATCATTACCTGGGCGAGCTCGGCGCCGACGTCAAAGTTTTTCGCAACAACAAAATCACCCTCGACGAAATCGCCGCGCTGCGCCCAGAGAAGATCGTCATTTCTCCGGGCCCTTGCACACCGAAAGAAGCCGGTATTTCCTGTGACGCCATCCGCCGCTTCGGCGCTCAGACACCGATTCTCGGTGTCTGTCTCGGCCATCAATCGATCGGCGCCGCCTACGGCGGTGCCATCATCCGCGCGCCGTCGATCATGCACGGCAAACTGTCCGCAGTTAGCCACGACGGCAAAACCATCTTTCGTGCAGTAAAAAACCCCTTTGCCGCCATGCGCTACCATTCGCTAGTCATTGACTCCACCCGCGTGCCGGAAGACTTGGCCATCAGCGCGCGCACCGAAGGCGGCATCATCATGGCGGTGCGCCACAAGAGATTTCCGGTTGAAGGCGTGCAATTTCACCCCGAATCGATTCTCGCCGAGGAAGGCAAAAAACTCTTAAAGAACTTCCTCGATAGCTACTAAGGCGCGATGAAACTCTTGTGCTTTCAGACTAAACGCTTTCGCTGGAAGAGCCACTCGAAAACGTTGCCGGATGTCCCCGACCTGGACATCGAGGAAAGCGTTGCTGAAGCCGTCGTCATTTTCGTTCATGCCGAAGCCAAGGATGAAAGCGACGAACGGCAAGGGTCCGTACTGCGCCAGAGCCTCAAGCACATCAAATGGCTCGCCAACAAACGCGGCCTAAAAAACATTGTGCTGCACTCCTTCACCCACCTGGGCGGCGCGACGGCGAGCGCAGCCTATGCCCAAGCATTTATCGAAGGATCAGCCCAACGGCTGCGCGAAACCGGCTACCAGGTCTGGATCACACCGTTCGGCTATTTCTGCGAGTGGGATTTGAGCGTTTACGGCGACAGTCTGGCGAAGGTTTGGAAAGAAATCTAGCGGCGCAGCGGCGCCCTGCGCGGTACTATTTCGAATCGTGTTTGCGAATAAACTCGCCGATCTGATTGCTTAGTAGAAACGGCAGGCTCTTGCGAATTTCTTCATCGGGCCAATTCCACCAAGCAATCTTCAGCAATCCTGCGATTTCTTCCGGCGTAAAGCGATATTTGATCACTCTCGCGGGATTGCCGCCAACGATGGCGAAGGGCGGAACATCCTTAGTGACGACTGCATGGGCGGCCACCGCGGCACCGTGGCCAACTGTAACCCCCGAAAGGATCAAACACTTTCGGCCCAACCAGACATCGCTGCCGATGGTGACGTCCCCTTTGGTCGCAGGATGTCCGACAATGTGGCGCGCCTTGTCCCAAAGAACGCTAAAAGGATAAGACGTTACCCAATCGGTGCGATGCTCTCCGCCAAGGAGTATCGTCACGCCGTCGGCGATCGAACAGAAGTTGCCGACCCGCAAAGTCGCGCCTTCGCCCCACGACAACACCTCCAAGTCGCCCGCGTAGCTGCCTCTGCCAAATTCGTACTCTGGGAACCGCTCCTGTAAGGCCCGCGTGGAGACATCTTCTTTGAGAACATGCTCCAGGAGGCCCGCAATTTTTTTCTTGATCGAAGTATTCTTGGCCATCGGCTGTACAGTCTATTGCGATCAATTCTCCGCTTGATTGCAAGATCAGATCTTCAAGAGCCGCTTCGCCGTCCCGCTGAGAATCGCCTCTTTTTGGCCAGCTGTCAGTTCGAGCGCGTGCACCGCGCCAATATAGGCCCGGATGTCTTTCATCCCCCTGCCGGTGTCGGTGTTGACGCCGCTGAAGTCCTGCGGATAGTCGCTGGCAAAGACGAGCTGCTCCGGGCGCATCCCTTGGAGGGCGCAGTTGAGCGCCGGCAGACAACCTTCGAAGCCGGCAAGGTCAAAATAGAGTTTGTCGAAGTACACGCCTAACGGCTGTTTCAACGTGCCAAAGCGGTAGCCTTTGTTAAGCAGGCGGTCTTTGACCGCGGCGATGCCGCCGCCGAAGTGGGCGATGACGAGCTTGAGATCAGCAAACCGGTCAAAGACGCCGCCAGCGATGAGCCGCGTCGTCGCCACCGTGAGATCGACTTCGCGGCCGAGCACGCGCGGCAGATCGTAGTCCTGCAAGAGATCGTAGCCGATTGGCGCAAGCGACGGGTGCACAAAAATCGGCACGTCCAACTCACAACATTTTTCGTATAGTGGGTACAGCTTTTCCGAGTCGAGCGACAATCCATCGGTTTGCGAAGTGATGGTCGTGCCCTTGAGCCCAAGTTGGCGCACGGCGCGGTCGATTTCAGCGACGGCGGTTTTGCCTTCGAGCACCGGCGCCTGCGCCAGACCGACGAACTTGCCCGGATATTTCGCCTGCACCTTCGCAAGGTCCTCGTTAATCATGCGGCACTCTGCCATTGGCGCGCTCCAACCAAGCAGACAGGAAAGCACCGAACAATCGATACCGGCCTCAGCCATTTCTTCGAGCTGCAAGTCGAGATCGTAGAGCCGCGTGTGCAGGGTGGTGGCGCGCTTGCCGCCCTCTTGCAGATAGGTCCTCTCGCCTTTTTCAGAATAGAGCCCGCGCTTTTTCGCCAATTCAACCGGCACATAGTGATGTTGAAAATCGATAACCATGGTTGTCACCTCTGTTCTGCCTCAAATTAAGAAAGTCCATCTCACCACGAAGCACCCAGCGCGGGGAGCCGCAACCGACCGGAAGAATCTCCCGCAAAGGCACAATGTTTCGGAGGGGAAATATTCGCCACGAAGGCCACGAAGACCACGAAGGTAAGAAAATCAAGAAGTTTTCTCCGAACTTTGCGTCCTTCGTGCGCTTCGTGGTGAAAAATTCTCTTTGCACTTCACCGAGCCAGGTTCTTTGCGCCTAGATCCGCGCATTCGTCTCTCTTCTACGTACGGCGCCAGCGAAACGAGACTGCTATAGCCAATAACCCGATTGGCAAGAGCCACGCAAACGCAAAGCTCTGCGCGCGGGCAAATACCGTTGGCTCGCTCCATAGCTGGCGACCACCGGCGTTTTCCATGAGCGCCACCGCCAGGGTAATACCGATGGTGCCTGCCGAGGTGCCGAACGAGCTTAGCATCGCTGCTAACACGCCATAATCTTCTTGCCCGACGGATGAAAACGCCATCTTCTGATTGGCCGGCGTGAAGCAGCCGATGCCGCAACCGATCAGCGCCAACACCGCGCTCGCGCCAAGAAACGTCGAATGCGCGCCAAGGCGCGCGTAGAGCGCAACGCCAAGAACTATCGTCACGGCGCCGAGGCCAGCGATGCGCCGCGCATCGAAGCGGTCGGCCAACCGACCGCTCAGTGGCGAAGCCAGCGCAGTCGACAACGGCAAGACGGCCAACAGCAAGCCTGCTTGCACCGCCGAAGCGCCGAGCACGTTTTGTAAATACAGCGGCGCGCACAGCGCCAGCGGCTGATGCAGCATGTGCGTTAAAGCATTGACCAGTTGGGCCACCGCCATGCGGCCGCGGCGGAAGATCGCGACCTCCACCAACGGCTTCACGACGCGGAGCTCGACAACCAAGAACGCGCTCAAACCGCACAGCGCGATCACAAACGCCGTTAACACGAGCGGCTCGCGCCAGCCGATCTTCGCGCCAAAGGTCAAGCCGATCAACAAAGCAGGATAGCCTATGAGCAGTGCCAACGAGCCCGCGAAATCGAAGGGCTCGGGGCGGCGCGCGCCGATACCGCGAAGGATCTGCGCGACTGAGATCGTGACTGCGACGCCAACCAGAAAGTTCATCCAGAAAATCCAGCGCCAACCGCCCGCTTGTAGAAGAAAACCGCCGACCGTCGGGCCAGACATGCGACCGACGGCAATAGCGGCGGCGAAGAATCCCAAAGCACGGCCGCGCCGTGACGCCTCGAAGCTCGCCGCCAAGATCGCGGTCGACATGGGCAGCGCCATCGCCAAGCCCATGGCCATCACCGCTCGCGCAAACAACAAGGCAACAAACGAATCTGCCAAAGCCCCAAGGCCCGCGCCGGCCGCATAGAATGCTACACCAATTTTGTACAAACGGCGCTGACCGAAAATGTTGCCCGCCCTGCCGAAGCAAAACGACAAGCTCGAGATGGTGACGACACCCATCAGCGTCACCCACTGCAACTCGGCGAGACTGTTGCCAAACTGTTTTTGAATTGCCGGCAGCGCCACACCGATGCTGCCGAAGCTGTTGAAGAACAGAAACGCCGCGAGGCCAGTCACCGTGAGCATGGCTCGCTCCTCAGCGCGCGACAGTGGCGATTCAGATAACGAAGGAGCTTGCGATGACATAAGGGAACGGCGCGGCGGGTTTTACCATCCTTAACGCATGTTGGGCGCCAACGAAACTAGCGCGGCAAAGATTTTGTTGAGCAATTTTGTTCAGCACGCGAGATGAGCTTTCGATTTTTGTCCAACATTTTACGTTTTTGTTCGCTTCACGGCCGTTAGAAACTCTATGAAATTTTCTTTCTACATCCAGAAACCCTTGGAGCATCGGTGCTTTACGAAGTTGCGACCAGATCTAACCTAGTTGGCATGGCTTTCGCTGTTGTTCCAAAGCGAAGTCCACTGCGGCTTCGGAGGGTGTCGGACCCCTTTTGTGTATGGCGCAGGCCGGCAACAGCTTGGCGATAATTTTTGCACGCGCGCAATGTAGTACGAGCGCGCCGTTGAAATGACAGTCAAACTCTGACGGCCTGCGCCACGCACACTCGCAACCCCTGCCTGCTCTTAGGGAGCTAATCTATGGAGAACCTGGTTGTCTGGATCCTGATTTTCGCCGGGGCGACCATCGGCCTGCTGGCTACATTCCTACTTGCCTCGGAAAGACAGTTGCAACAGGCGGAAGAACAAGAAGCACAAGTCAAATCTAATCAAACAGCAGATGCGGCGCAGCTCTCCACCTATGCCACTCCGCGCGGCGAGGAGTTTCACGCCGGCGAACCCCACAACGAGCTGGTGCGCGAAATCACCAAGCTCAACAATGAAATCAAGTCTAGTCAAGCGATGGTGACCGAGCTCCAAGAATGGTTAGTGCATAGCCAGCGTCGGCAGCAAGATCTGACCGAACGCGCCGACCGTCTGGAGACCGAGCTCGACGCCTACAGGCGCCAACCAAAGACTGCATCGCGCGCGGACGAAGGTCGCCGAGAAGAAACACTGATTGAGTTGAACGCCCCGCAAAGTGAAACTGTTGTGACTCATCCCCCGGTTTCGCGCGAGCAGCACGAAGAATTGACGCGTGCAGCTGAGCGTTTGCGGCAACAGGGGGCCGAAGATTGCGCCAGGATCGACGAACTGGAAGGCGCTCGCCGGCAGCTCGTTGAGAGCAACCGCGCAACCAACGAAGACAACCAACGGCTGCGCGCGCAGGTCGACGAGCTGCGGCAGCAGCTTCAGGGCTGCAACGAGGCACGCGAACGTTGGCAACATGCACACATGGTGCTGGGTGGCATTGCCGCCAAGCAAGCGGCCTGCGCGGGCAGCGCCCAAGAGGTTCAGCATGCGCTGCTGCAGCTGACCGAATTCATGGTTAGCGGTAACAGCGCTCAACTATCAGCACCCACGCCGGAGCCGGCGAAAGACTCCCACGATGACCCGGTGGAATTAAGCGAACGCCAAGTGTTCTTCTCACCGCCCCTGGCGGACAATCGCGCGGACCGGCGGCTACGCCATCGCACCGACACACGCGCTGACATGGCTAGCTCGGCACTGGCGATTACCGTGTTTGTGTTCGCCATTGGCATCCTCGTCAGCCAAACCTGGCGTCTCAATCCGGCCGAGCCACCGGCCAACGGCGATGGCACGTCTGCGCAGAAGTCGCTGTCAAACGGCAAAGCCGGCGCGACCGAACGCACCACGGGCGAGCCGCCGCAAAAACAAACGGCCCAACTCACCGAAGCCAACGCCGACGAACGAGTCGAGGCGCAGGCCGGGACGAAGTAGCCGTGGTCACACCAAGCGTTTGAGCAATCGGTGAATGGTCTTGTTCTTGCGGATTTCCCGCTTCAAGCCGGCAAGATGAGACTCACTGAGAATCAACGGCCCACCCTGATAGAATCCTTCGTGGTAGTAGCAAAAACGCAGCGACTTCTCGCCCGAGTCGAACGATAGCAGCTGAATCGAAGGCTCGTGATACTGCGTTTGGGAGCGAGCCTCCTCGCTGATCCAGCCTTCGCCCCAATGCAGTTTAAAGCGTCTTTTGCCGACAGTTTTGGTTTTCTTCATAGCTCTCATCGGTATAGTCGAAGCGTGCCCGACGTGTCCAACAGGAGTGTGGCCAGCCTTCGGCCGCTAGACCGAGCTCTAACGCCATGGTATGAAACGGGGCAATTGTCCAAGGAGCTCACTATGGCAAAACGCAAAAGCATCCACATCAAAGGCATGGAACATGGCGCACCGATCCCCAACGGTGCGGTGCTCGGCAACGTAGTTTTCTCTTCAGCGATCGGCGGTAAAGACGCGAAGACCGGCGTGTTGTCCGACGACCCCGACGAGCAGGCCGCAGCGATGTTCCGCAATCTGGAACTCTTCATGGAAAGCGTCGGCGGCACGCCGGCCAACATCGGCTACATGAAGGTCTATTTAAAGGACGAAAAATACCGCGACAACGTCAACGGCCCCTGGCTCAAAATGTTCCCCGACGAGCACGACCGCCCGGCGCGCCATGCGATCAAAGTCGACCTGCGCGGCAAGAATTTATTTCAAATCGAAGTGATCGGGGTGCTGTAAGACTCGGAATATCTCGCGCAAAGACGCCAAGGGCGCAAAGAGATCTTCAACACCAAACGCTTTCACGCCTGGATGCATTATTATAAGCCGGGCCAGAAAGACGACATGCATTGCTACAACGCCGACCAGACGTTCTACGTCATCGTGACGCAACTGTGCCGGCTGTTCCAAAGCGGTCGCGCTTGGCAGATCAGGCACAGCCGGAGTTCTTTTTCGGGAACTTTTCGCGGCGCTGGGAGTTAACCCCATAAATCCCTTCCGACGAGGAGTTCCATGGGGCCGCGCATTAGCAGATTTCTCGCGCCATTTTTCTTTGGCGTTTGCCTAGTCTCCTCCGCTCCAGCCCAGCACCGCTCCCGGCAGGACATTGAGAAAGAATATCTCGCCCACGCGCAGCAGGCGGTGCCGCGCGATGCTTTTCCCGTGCTGCTCAACCCAGCCATGGGAACAGTGGCCGACGGCGACAAGCTATTTCAGGCCAATGAATGGATCATCGGCGTTGCCATCAATGGCGAGGCCAAAGCCTACCCGGTCACGGTGATGGGCATCCATGAGCTGATCAACGACAAGGTGGGAGGCCAGCCGATCACGGTCTGCTGGTGACCGCTCTGCCAAACGGTTGTCGTGCACAACCGTAACCTCAACATTGCCGGCAAAAGCACGACCTTGGAATTTGGCCACGAGGGCGTGCTCTACCGCCAGTCGTTCATCATGTACGACAAGCAAACCGACACCAAGTGGAATCATTCCACGGGCCTCGCCATGTTCGGCAAACTCACCGGCATGCGGCTGGAAATTTTGCCGAGCTGGGTGGTGCGTTGGGAGCAATGGAAGGCCATGCATCCGACGACGAAAGTCCTGGCGCGCGAAGGGCGCGGCGGCTTCATGGGCACCTACGTCGCGGATCGCAATTTTGCTGAGTTCGGCCTCAGCGTCGGTCAGGGACCCCAGGCCAAGCTCTATCCGTACGATCTGCTGGCCAAACGGGAGGTGGTCAACGACACGGTCGCGCCGCACGCGCTGGTCGTCACCTTCGACCCCGCGCACAAGCAAGCCATGGCGTTTTCACGCAAGCTTGGCGCGCAAGACTTAAGCTTCGAGCCCGGCAAAGAACCCAATCCGCGCAGTCTGATCATGCGCGACCGTGAGACCTCCAGCCTCTGGGATCGCCTGAGCGGCAAAGCCGTCGAGGGGAAAATGAAAGGCAAGAGCCTGCAACCCTTGATTGCCGTTCCCTGGCTAAAAGAACGCTGGCGGCAGATCTATCCAGAAGGAATTGTCTACAAATAGCGCTCGTAGAATTGTAGAGTAGCGTCTGCGCCGCGTGCCGGGCGCTAACCCGACCCACATGAATCACATTTGCCGCGATTGTTCGTAGGTTGGGTTAGCGGAGCGTAAGCCAACTCACCTCTCCGCCTCACTCCGACCCAACGCCCTCGAAATCGCGCACTTCCCCGCCCCAACTTCGTGATAGATTCCCGCCTCAACAAACCGACCGAAACTAGCCAGATAGTGCGCCGACCCTGGCATTTGACCACGGGTCAGTAGCCCCCCCGGGCTGAACGCGCGCGCCAAATGCCGATCTTCACTCGGCGTCGCCGTCGGCGTTAAAAGTTACCTTGCGCAGCAGCATGTTCTTATCGCTCAATATTTCGATGTCGACGCTCGGACGCTCGCGCTCGGCGTTGACCGTGACCAAAGCGTAATTGAACACTTCGTTGTTGAAGTACTCGAAGCGCTTTGCCGTGCCCGAGGCTTTGCCCATTGGCGCACCCAACGGTCCGGTGATGATCTCCCGCAGCACTGGGGCACCCGGCACTCTCACAACCGCCGCATAGTGCACATCGGCTGTCAGAAATATCACGCCGCGAATCGGCTTTTTCTTGATTGCCGCCAACACTTCGTCGCGATCCGCAGGGTAGCCGCCCCACTTGTCCGCGGAAGGACTGGAAAACGGCACCGAGGTGCAGACAAACTTGAACCGCGCATCCGAGCTGGCAAGCCCATCAAGAAACCACCGCATCTGTCGCGGTCCAAGAATCGCCCCGGCCGCCTCGTCACGGTACTGCCGCGTGTCGAGGACAAACAATTCCGCCGCACTGCCCCAACGAAGCGAACGGTACAGGCGGTCGGGATCGGTGGGGTCCTGCCGCACCGGCCAATATTCCATGAAGGCGCGGCGTCCGAGCGGCGCCAAAGGATGCGCCGCGCGATAATTATCAGAAACTTCGTGATCGTCCCAAGCGACCACCAGGCTCGCCTCGGCCAGCAAGCGCTGCGTCGGCGCGTCCTTGCGGTTGATCACGTACTTATTGCGAAACTGCTCCAGCTGGCGCGCCACACCCTCACGGTCTGCATAGATCGTGTCGCCAAGGTGCATGAAGAAATCCGGCTGTTTGTTGCGGATCGCATCCATGATCGAGAACGGCTGAAAATTCTGCCGCGTATCGCCGCTAAACGCGAAGCGCACATTGGCCGGCTGATCGGCGCGCGGCGCGGTCACGAAGCGCGCAATCGGCCCCGGCCTGCGATTCTCCACCAGCGCGCGATAATAGTAGGTTGTTCGCGCATCGAGCCCCTGCAGCACCACTTTTCCCGTGAAGTCCGCGGCAGTTAAAAGTTTAGCAGGCGCCGATCTCTGCGCATTTGCGAGCGCTGGATCTTTACCATACTCGATAACCCCCGCGCCTTCGCGCTCACCGCGCAACCAGATCACCGCACCGTCGGCCGCAACGTCCCCGGCCGCACAAGGCAGCGACAACCCCGTGTCTTGCAGCGGCTCTGCCGCAGCCACTTTAGACGGCGCGAGCCATGGCGGCATGGCGGCGCTCGCCGCGGCTGCGCCGGCCATCGCTAGAAACCTACGTCGGCTAACGCGTCGTCTTCGCAACATGGATCGTCCTTAGAAATACACCTAGACTCGCCTAGCCCATTGCAAACACCTCACCCAACGCCTCCAACTGCTCGGCGTAACGGCACACAGGATTCAAAATCAGGTGATTCACACCGGTCACGGCGAGCTCTTCTATTTTGGCGCGGACTTGTTCCGGCGCGCCGCAAAATCCCGACGTATCGGCGCCCTTGGGGTTGCGATAGACAATGGTAAACCAGTGTTCCAGCTCAGCGCGCGCAATGTCGGCGCGTTCGTGCACGGAGAGAAAAACGCGCTTCGATATCGGAAATGTTGCCGGATCCCGTCCGGCCCGCCGCAGCTCCTGTTTCAAAAGCGAAATGTCTCGCTTGAATGACTCGACGCTGCCGCCGCCGGCGCCCATCCAGCCGTCGCCGATAGTCGCGGCGCGCCGGATGGCGTCCGGGTGAGTGCCGCCGAGCCATATCGGCGGGCGCGGCTGCTGCACAGGCTTGACGCCGAGCTTCGCGCCCTTGAGTTGAAAGATACTGCCGTTGAAATTGGCTTCAGGCTCGGTCCAGAGCTGTCTGATCAGCTCGACGCTCTCGCGAAACCGCGCCACGCGCCGTTCACGGGGAACTTGAAATTCCTCATAGTGGCTATCGCGTCCCAAGCCAGCGCCAAGAATCGCCCGCCCACCGCTCAAGTAATCCAAAGTCGCCATCTGGTGCGCCACATGCACGGGATGGTGCAGCGGCAGCACGATTACCGATACCCCCAGGCGAATCCTGGTCGTGACAGCGGCCGCGTAGGTCAGCGCCACCACCGAGTCGAGGCAAAACACGTGGTCGAGGGTATTCTCCGTCACCCACAGGTCGCTGAAGCCGAGTTCTTCAGCACGTTGCGCCACCCGGCGCACCGCAGCGGCATTGATTGGGTCCGGAGACCGGTGTGGCAAAGCGAAGCCGAGGGATATGGTGTCGTTGAGAGCCATCGTTCGAAAAACAAAGTCAAAATCCTCTTGTTGTTCTTGTTACGGGAGTGTTGCTGTCGTGGATTACGGGAATTCTCGGACTCGGTAGCGGCTCTCTTCAACGATAACAATCGCGCCTCTGCTCAGCTCTCCTTCACAGTCGGCAATCACTGCGGAAAGCCGCTGAATGACAAAAGCCAAGCGAGTGTTTCGCAGGCGAAAAAGAATGACCCCAGTCTTTTGGCCTTTCGAAAATGCCACGATCTCGCCGAAATCTAGATCGTAGGTTACGACCACACGAGATTCGGCAACCGCCTTTTCGCAAATCCCACCGTTAGGTAACTTTTGCAGGCCTTCGTCGCGCAAGTGTGTTGCATCATGACCTTGCGAGTTGAGCCAAGTGTATGAGCCTCACATCCATGCACATGTCGATTAGGAACCGCACCGGGAAAATCTAACGGAAATGAATTTCTTCCTGCGTCAGCCAAGCGGCCTCTTGTCCGATTTTCATCTAAAGATACATCATTGCCAGTACGTAGCCAAACAAGCAACATAAGGGTGGCGCAACGAGGCATCTAGCCGCACGTCTCAACTTATCGGCGATAAGTGGTTACGCGCCAGAACGTCCGTTCTTATGGAAGTACCGTCGGCGATTATTCCGACACAAACAAACCTCGTCATCAATCCCTTGCATCCGGAAGGGTGGCGAGCCAGTGGAAGTAGTAGGTTTCGCCGGTGTCTGGATCGCCGGCGGCTTGGGCTTTCTTGATCTCTTCGCCGAGCATTGTGGACCATTCCGGCCAGACGAACAGACCCTTTTCGTGCAGCGTTAGCACCATGGCGAATGCGTGGGCTTCCCAGGGTGCGCGGAAGACCGGCCCGGTGGCGTCGCGTGGAATGCCTGGCACAGGTTCCGCGGCGGGGCCGCTTCGGATTCAATCAGGCACTCGGATGTTCAAACACAAGACAGTTTGGAATCGGTTTAACTCATGAAACAGAAATATTGACGCGCCCGTTTCGTAGGCTACTTTTATTGACGGGTCGCCTGTCGCGAACGCGCTGTACGTGACCAGAGGCGGCCTTTGCGGTATTTGCTAATAACCGTAATGCCCTGTTTACCGACTCTGTATCCGGAAAAATATTCGTCAAGTCTGGCTCAATCAAAACGAGGTTGCTTCCCGCTCATCTTAGTCGGAGTGATCGGGGTCGGGGAAAGTGATCGCCAAGGGATCTGAAAAACCGTTGATGCTTTTTCAAATGAGACGCCGTGTTTCCGGAAATTTGTCTTGGCCTTTTTAGCGTCCCAATATACCCCGGTCAGGTTGGCATGCCCATCATTTTCCAAAATCCTCAGTCTTAAGCTCAATCGGTTTCCCATGCGGCGTGCGGTGCATAGCGCGCTCCCAGGCGTCAAAATGCTCTTTGAGCGCTTGGGATGAGGTTGCGCCTTTTTCCGCGACCATGCGTTCGAGGGTGGCGAGCCAGTGGAAGTAGTAGGTTTCGCCGGTGTCGGGGTCGCCGGCGGCTTGGGCTTTCTTGATCTCTTCGCCAAGCATGGCGGACCACTCGGGCCAGGCGAATAATCCTTTTTCGTGCAGCGTTAGCGCCATGGCGAAGGCGTGGGCTTCCCAGGGCGCGTGGAAGACCGGGCCGGTGGCGTCGCGGGGAATGCCTGGCACAGATTCGGCAGCGCGCCGGGCGGCTTCGGGTTCGATCAATGGTTCAGACATGTTCAAGATAAGGTTCAAATGCTTCAATCGAAACTTTCAACGTTGGGTCGGCATCCAACCCCCAGATTTCTTGCGAGTCGAATTTCACCGTGTAGAGCCACTGAGGATCGTCGCCTTTGCCCGACGCTACTGAGTCAGGAAACGCGTGGGTACCGTGGATGCGCTCGACCACCCCGACGTGGCCGCGGGCGTAGCGCGGCAGGCGCGTGTGGGTCTGCGGGTGAATATTTTTGGTCCGGACGCGGTCGCCGATCTTGAACTGCGCCGGCCCTTGGGCCGGTCGATAAAACGAGCCGCGCTTGGTGACCTTATCGATGTCGGCGATTGCGAACGGGCCGCGAGTTCGATTTTTCGCCGGACGCAGGGCGTGACCGGCCTCGACTTCGTCGGCGTCTATCAATCCCTTCTCGATGAGCAGGTTTTGATTGCGCACGAACCACTTCTCGTAATAAGGGCGGCTCAAATAAAAACTCGGCGCCATCATTTCAATGGCGTAGCGGCTGGTGTCGATGGTCCAGGCACGAAAAACACCGATGGCGCGGCTCATCGCCAGCACGCGCCCTTCCCAGCGATGATGAAAAACCGGCTCGTTGGGCTCGGGCTGGACTTTGCCGAACCCGTCCATGCCGCCCATGTCGTGTACGCCGTCCATCACTTCACCTCGCTCGGATTTTTCGCCAGCCGGGCGCCAATCATGCTGTCGCGAGTTACCAGTTTGGCGAGCCGTTCCTCGCTCCAACCTTCGGTGCCAGCGGGCCGCATCGGCACGACCATGTAACGGGTCTCCGCCGTCGAATCCCAAACCCGAATCTCTGTCTGGGCCGGCAGCGTCACTCCGAAATCCGCCAGCACTCCACGCGGATCTTTCACCACGCGCGAGCGGTAAGGAAACGACTTGTACCAGGCCGGCGGCAAGCCAAGCACGTCGGTCGGATAACAGGAGCAAAGCGTGCAAACGATTATGTTGTGCTGCTGCGGCGTGTTCTCAACGGCGACCAAATGTTCGCCAACGCGCCCCACCTGCTCAGCAATCGTCGCCGCCGCCTTGCTGGCGTCTTCCAACAATGCCTTGCGAAACCCGTCATCGACCCACGCCTTGGCAACGACCTGCGCGCCGATGTGCGGCCCAATTTTGGTCTCGTAGAGCTCGACGATGCGGTCGAGGGCCGCAGTCTCAATGTAGCCCTTCTCGACAAGAATCGTCTCGAGCGCGCGCACCCGGAGGTCCATCTCGGTCAGCGTCGAGCCTTCATTGTGATCGTGATCATGTGTTTCCATAGGTGAAATATAGCTAAGGAGAGCCGCTTCCTGCAATCAGTAATTGATGGGTATCGCTGCGCTCAACCCATCCTACACTTGTATGAATCAGTGAAACACACTGCCGCCATCGACGACAATCGCCTGGCCGGTCATGAAATCGCTGTCGGAGGAGCAGAGAAACACTAGAGTTCCCATCAAGTCCTCCGGCGTTTGCAGCCGTTTGATGGAGCGCTCCTTGAGCTGCAGCTCGGTCAGCGCTTTGGGCGCGTTTTGGCCTTCGTGTTCGACCAGGCCGGGAGCGATGGCGTTGACGCAAATGCCGAACTCGCCGACTTCGCGGGCCAGCGAACGGGTCATGCCGATCAGCGCGGCTTTCGATGCAACATAATGCAAGAAATTCGGCGTGCCCCAGTAAGCCGTCGATGACGAGATGTTGATGATCTTGCCGCTCTTCTGCTCTTTCATTTGCGGAAATACCGCCTTAGCGCAGAGAAACGGGCCTTTGATGTTGACCGCCGAAACTTTGTCCCACTCCTCGGCGCTGATCTCGTAGAAGGGATGGCGATGGATGGCGATAAAAATCGCGGCGTTGTTGACTAGGATATCAATGCGGCCAAACGCTTTGACAGCTTCGGTCGCCATGCGGTTGGTGTCAGTTTCACTCGACACGTCAACTTTGAGCGCCAGCGCTTTGCCGCCCTTGGCGCGAATCTCGTTGGCCACCGGCTCGCCGTCGAGCACGTCGGCGATCACGATTGCCGCCCCCTCTTCTGCCAAACGCCGGCAATACGCTGCGCCGATATGGCGCGCACCGCCGGTGACGATGGCGACTCGCCCCGCCAGTCTCATACCAGCCCCTTCAGATGCTCGCGAAAATCCACCGGCTTCCACCATGGCTTCATGCCGAGCGATTCGGCGATAACTTTAGCGGCGTTGTAGCCCGGCGCGCCGGTGATGTTGCCGCCGGGGTGGCAAGACGAACCGCACAGGAACAGGCCGTCAATCGGTGTCTTGTACTGGCCCCAGCCACGGAACGGACGATTTTCCAGCGCTTGATCGCCGCTGTATTCGCCGACCATCCAATCGCCGCAGTACATGTTCTTGTCGTGACGCTCGATGTCAAGCGGCGTGGTCGAGTCGGTGGAGAGAATATTATTGTCATCTAGGTTAGGCGCGAACTTCTGCCAGATGGCAAGCTGCTTTTTGAACCAATCGTCGCGCGCCTTGTCCCAATTCAACGGGTTGCCCCAAAGATTGTAGGTCATGAGCTGCCACATGAACGCCGTCGCTTTGCCCGGCGGCGCCTGGGTTGGATCGTGAAACGACGGCGTCGCGCCGTTCATAAACGGCTTGCGCGGCAATTGGCCGGTGCGGCAGTCTTCGAACAGATTCACCAGATCCTGATATTCCTCTAACCCGACGATATGCATGAATGAACCCGCGACCTCGGGATGTTTTTCTTCGGTGATGTATTTGGGCCGTTCGTTCAACGCCAGATTGACCGCGAAGATCGGCGTCGTTTTTGAAAACCGGAAATTGCTCGCCAGCTCGGCAAACTTGTTATCGAGATTCTCCCTGCCGACGAGCTTGATGAAAGTCTCCACCGGATTGACGTTGGACGCGACGAACTTGCGCGCGTTGATCACCGTGCCGTCTTCCAGCACCACCGCGGTGGCTTGCCCTTTGTCGACGAGAATTCTTTCGACGCCGTTGGCCTCGATATAGTCGACATGATTGTGCGACATCATGTGCGCAAGATTGTCGCCGAGCGCGTGCGACGTGCCGCGGCAGAGCTGCGGATTGACGCCCCAGGCGATCATCGCAGGGATCAAGTAGCCGGTCTTCGGCGCGTCTAATTCGTAGCCGCGCATGACACCGAGAAAACCGATAAAAGCACGGACGCGCGGATGTTCGAAGTGTTTCAATACAAATTCTTCCGGGGTGGTCTCGAAGTATTTCAAATACTCGCGGCCCTCCGGTGTCTTCTCCAGCAGCGGCTTTTTCTCTTCGAAGGGCAGCGGCACAGCGTAGGTCTCGGTGAAGACGATCTTCTGCACCACCGGCTGCCAGCGCGTCCAGATATCGATAAAGGACGCGGCGTCTTTCTTCGAGAGGCACTCGATGGTCTCGACGGTCTTCTTCACGTCGGCAAACCAGCCGAGATAGGTCTTGTCGAGAAAGTGATGCACCACGCCCGGATCGGGCCGATAGTAGTGAATGCCGAAGTTCTCCAGCTCCAAATCTTTGTACCACGGCAGCATCATCAAACCGCGGTGAAAAACGGAATGAATGTTGTGCCAAAAGCCGGGATAGTTGCGGTCCTCGTGGGAGTCGAGCCCACCGCCCACTTCCATGTTCTTCTCGACGACCATGATCTTGAGGCCGCACTTGGCCAGGTAGCCAGCGCAGATCATGCCGTTGTGGCCGGCGCCGATGATTACGCCGTCGTATTCTAGGAGTTTTGCCATAACAGTCTCGATGATCGAATCAGGTTTTTGTCATACCGGTCCCTCGATTTAGCTCAGGGTAAACATGGCCGGTATCCATCATGCAAGTTTGCGCTTCGAACGTGGATGCCGGCCTGCGCCGGCATGACGGACTGCTGAAAATGCTGTTGTTGAAACACCTCACAACCCCAAATCCTGTCTCATCACCTTCCAACAATTGTATCCCGAGCCGGCGATGACCGCGTCGGCGGGATGCATCGATACGCCAACCTGGTACAAGCCCTTGATCGGCGTGCGGTAGTCTGAAATCTGCTCGATGGGCCGCATCGCGCCCATTTGCTCGGGAACTTTTCTTGCGCCCCAGACCGAGCCGCGGCGCATGCTCGGCCAGCGGCCCGCCATGTAGAACGGCTCCATGGCGACCTTCATGGTGATGTTTTCGTCAGTCAGATTGGTCGCGTAGCGACGCCAAATTTTCAGCACCGATTCCATGAATCCGTTCTTGAGCTTCACCCAATCTTCTGGCTTTTTGCCTTTCAATTGAAACGGCACCGGTAAATAAACCGACGCCGCATGCTTCCCGGTCGGCGCCTGCAACGAATCGAATGCCGTCGGACAGATCGCATGCAAACAGGCATGCGCGGGAAACTCACCCGCGCGAATTTCTTGCCACATCGCCTCGATATCCGCCGGCTTCTCTGGTCCGATATTGACGTTCATCGCCTGGCCGACGGCAGGATCATTGGCCTCATGCAGCGCGTAGCGCACCGGTGCCTTGAGCGCGAGGTGCACTTGAAAATAGGAAAACTCATCGAGCTGAATGTCTTTCACTCGCTCGTAAAACGTCCGCGGCAAATAATCTTCGCCGACCATGTCGACGAGTGTCGTGTATGGGTCCGAGTTAGAAACGACCGCCAACCGCGCCTTCCATTCGCGCCCGTCGCGCAGCCTCACGCCGACAGCCTTGCCATTGTCGTCGACAAGAATCTTCTCGACGTGATGCACGGCGCGAATCTGCCCGCCGCTGTGCACGTAGGCGCGCTGTAACACTTGGGCGATCGAATGCGATCCGCCGCGCGCCAGCTCAGGCTTTTCGTCGCCGGCAATCATTTTTAAGACTTCGATGCCGCCGCCACGGTAATCGACCCCAACGCCGCGCGGGATCGCCATCTGCGACAGCACCAGCGTCTTCACCGCGTTGTTCTCGAACAACACATCGACAACTTGGCGCGGCGTCAACTGCCACAAACGGCGAAACTCCTTGCCGTCTGGCTCGCCGTCCAGCTTTTGCAAGAACGCCGCGCCCTCAGCCGGCAACTGGTAGTAGAACGGAATTAAGTATTCACGGATGAGCCTGTGAAAGCGATCATGAGTCTGAGGCCAGGTCGCAGCGTCTTTGGATGAGAACTTTTGGATGCCGGCGACGGTGCCATCCAACGATTGGTGACGCGAAATCGACCGTCCATCCGTAAGCAGCAGCGAACTCACCACCGGCGGTGAAACAAAATCGGCGTGGTGGCCATTTTCCCATTGTAACTCTTTCCACGGCGGCGAGACTTCCCGGTTGTCCTGAAAGTAAGCGAGGGTGTTGTGCCAATAGCCCGGCAGCGTGATCTCTTCACTGGCCAGCCGCCCGCCGTTTTCCAGACGCGACTCGCAGATAACGGTTTTTAGTCCCGCCTTGCCAAGATAGGTGCCAAGGGCAAAGTTATTTTGCCCGGCACCGATGAGAATCACATCCCATGCGCTATCGACCATTGGAACTCTCCAACCAGAGAGGAGTAAGGAGTTTCCGATCCGAGTCTCCTCACTCCTCACTTATTACTCATTACTGCAAGAACATCTTCCTGTACTCCGCCATTTTCTCCTTGAGCTCGCCGCGCCCCATATTGAGCATTTCCACCAGCTCAATCTTATCTGCGTCCACAAGCGGCGGATAGATCCCCTTGCGGGTGACGAACTCGCCCAGCCCAGCCATGATTTTCAAACTTTCCTCACCAAGAAAATAATCGACAAAGGCCCGGGCCGCATTGGGATGCTGCGGCTTGGCGGATATGGCGAGCGACTGGCCGTCGCCCATGAATTTGCCCAAACGAACATAATCGAGCGGCACACCCTTCTTGCCGTAGAAAATCACGTTCTTCAGAAACGCGACGCCGATCGCCGCCTCGCCGGTGGTGATGCGCTCGCCGGCGGGTGTCAACGACTCCACCAACAATGGCCTCGAAGCAGCAAGGTCGCGAATGAACCTATCCGCCTTTTCTTGACCCAAGATCTTGTGCAAACTTGCCAGCCACTGCGCGGTGGTCACATGCTGGCTCGGATCGGGGAAAACCACTTTGCCCTTGTATTGCGGCTTGACCAAGTCCTCCAAAGACTTCGGCGCCTCCGCCAGTTTCATCACGCTGGTGTTGTAAACCAGGCCGATGACGCTGTTGCGATAGCTGGGGTAACCGAGAACCGGATTGATGACTTCTTTTGGAAAGGCCCGGGCCGACGGCGAGTCGTATTTGCCCAGAAAGCCGTCGGCGGCGATCAATTGCAACGTCACGTCGGTCGTTATAACCACGTCGAAATTGGCCTTGCCGGCGCGCGACTCCGTGGCGATACGGTCGGTAACTTTGTTCGATGCCGAACGCCAGTAATCGACGTCAATCCCATGGCGCTTTTTCAAAGCGGCAGCGATCAGATCCATGGTCTCGTTTTCCAACGAACCGTAAACGATCACCTTCCCGCCCTCTTTTTTGGCGGCCTCAAGCAGCTTGGCGTCCTGCGCCCAACCCAAGCTCGCCCCTAAAAACAAAGAAATGATGAACGTAAACTTAAACATCTAATCCCCTTTCTTGCGACCTTCATATGATTCTAATATCGAAAAGCACAGGCGAAGTCTATGTTTGTCACCGCGACACCCTTTTGCTACGATTTGAATTCACATGACGCCCAGCCAAGAAAAGCTCAAGAAAATCCGCGACGAGCTGCGCCAGCAATTTCTCGAACGCGCTGACCTGATCGACGGCGCGCTGGCAGCCCTCCTATCGTCGAATCATATCCTGATCATCGGTCCGCCGGGCACCGCCAAGTCGATGCTCGCCGACGAGCTGTGCCGGCGCATCGAAGGGGCGAATTATTTTCAATGGCTGCTGACCCGCTTTACCACGCCAGAAGAAATCTTCGGCGCCGTCAGCTTGAAAGCACTGGAGCAGGACGACTACCGCCGCGTCACCAGCCGCAAGCTGCCCGAGGCGCACATCGCGTTTCTGGATGAAATCTTCAAAGCCAATTCGTCGATCCTGAACGCGATCTTGACGCTGATCAACGAGCGGCTGTTTCACAACGGCAAGGAAATCGTGAAAGTGCCGCTGCTCACGCTTTTTGGTGCGAGCAATGAGCTGCCGGAAGAAGAAGAGCTAACCGCGCTCTACGATCGTTTCCTCGTTCGCTTTGTCGTCGGTTACATCAGCGAAGACTACCGTTTTCTGCGCATGCTCGAATCGCAAAAAGCGCCGGAGCGGACGATCCTGACTCTGGACGAGCTCACCGAACTGCAGGCAAGCGTGCGCGCCGTGATGATCCCGCCTCATGTTAACCGCAGCATCGCCGACATTCGGCGCGAGCTGAATAAAAAAAATATCCAAGCCTCTGACCGCCGCTACCGCCAATCGCTGGCCCTCCTCCAGGCCCATGCCTTTCTCGAAGGCGCGACTGAAGTCCAGGAAAAGAGTCTGTTCTTTTTGGAGCATGTGCTGTGGCGCGATCCTGCCGAGCACGAGCCGGTGCGCAACACCATTCGCGAACAGCTTTTGGGCTACGAAGAAGAGATCGCCGAGCTGCTCTATGAATCGCGCGAGATCCGCGATTCGGCGTTGCAACCGGGAAGGACCAGCGACGAGCGCGCCCGCGCATTGATCGAGTACCACACCAAACTTCGCAACATCATGGCCAAGGTCGATCAAATCGCCGAGCGCGCCGAGCGCATGGGCCGACCGCTCGATAAAGTGAAGTCCGTGCGCAACGAGATCGAAGAGATGCAGAAGGAGATGCTTGAACAGTTTTGAGGCGCGAGGCGCGGGATTCGGAACACGAAACAAATGGATAATGGAGAATTGATAATGAAGGAGACTCGGAGTTTTCAAACCCCCAAATTATCCATTATCAACTATCCATTATCCATTCCCTTCTATGCCGCCCAAACCGCGTAAGAAACCGCCCACGAAACGCGTCTTCGCGCCGCTGCCGAAGAACACCTTCTGGATTGAGAACGACCCCTACGATCGCCGTGTGTGGGAGCAACTCCGCGCCGACTCGCCGTCGCTGCGTGAGTTGGAAGAAAAAGGCAGCATGTTTTTGCCCCACTTCGGCTCGCTGCTGCAGGATATTTTTTCGCTCTTGTTCAAATACAACATCAACTACTTTCCAGACCAGCAAGTCCTGCCGAGCGCGCTGCTCAATCAGAAATTTCTCCGCGGCGTTCATCAAGGCGGCCAGTACCCGATGCTGCGCGAGCAAACTTTATTGAATGAGGCGCACGCCGGCCTATCGACCTTGATTCTCGGCGATCGCTTGCTCGCTCTCGTGCGCGAGCAAAAGTTTTTGAACCAGCGCGATCTGCGCGATCTCTGGGATATTCAAAAGCAAGAAGAAATCGTCGGCGAAAAGATGGAAGAGTACGACGCCGCCGACACGATCCCGGAAGACGAGTTATCGGAAGAAGGCAAAAAAGCGCTGCAAAAAGCCAAGGGAAAAATGGCCGGTGAAGTGCAAGGCGCCGAGGCGCTTTTGCGCCACAAGACCGCGCAGTTGAAAGAAGACCTAAAACAGATCGAGGGCCAGGCGAGCCAGCGTTTGCAAGCCGAAGCGATCAAAGTCGCGCAGCAGCTCGAAGACGCCACCGAAGAAGCCGAAACCTGGGGCAACACCATCGGCACGGGGCAAAAGTCACCGCCGGGACAGCAGCTGGAATTGGGTCGCCGCCTGGCCGGCAACGAGAAGCTCAAAAAACTCGCCAAGATGGTCGGGCGCATGAAATTTCACGCTCTGGCGCTGCGCAAAAAAGTCTTCGAGCGCTCCAGCGAAGAACTATTGGAAGTCGAGCAAGGCGACGCCCTGCACAGACTATTGCCGCATGAAATGCTCTCGCTGCATCATCCCGTCCTGCGCAAAGATTTCTACCGGCGCTTTTTGGACCAAGAGCTGATTCAATACTCACTGCGCGGCGTTGAGGAAAAAGGCAAAGGACCGATGGTGGTCTGCCTCGACGGCAGCTCCTCCATGTCCGGCGATAAAGAGATCTGGTCCAAAGCCGTCGCGCTCACGCTATTGGAAATCGCCCGCAAACAGCGCCGCCGCTTTCGCTCGATCTGTTTTTCGTCGGCGGAAACACCGCTGCAAGTCTTGGAGATGAACCCGCGCGACCGCTACGAGGTCGAAACCAAAACCATTATGGATTTGGCCGAGTACTTTCCTGGCGGCGGCACAGATTTTCAAAAACCGCTGGACGCGGCTTTAGAGTGCTTGCAGCAATCGCAGTTCAAAAAAGGCGACATCATTTTCATCACCGACGGGGAATGCCAGGTGAGCCCGGAATGGGCCGAGAACTTTCGCGAGCAAAAAGAAAAACTCGGCTTCTCACTATTTTCGATCCTCATCGACATGGGCCCCGCGCAGCTCGGCACGCTGAAAGAGTTCAGCGACCGTATCACGACGATCAAACAGCTCACCGGCGACGAGGCCAAAGATATCTTCGTGTCGTTTTGAGCTCGCCGGTCACGTGCGGCAGCGCAGCAGCTAAGCAGATGCTTCGCTTCGCTCAGCATGACAACCCTGCAGAGTAATGTGCCTACGCTGTGGGGTGAGAGTACAACCCCGATAACAAACAGATTATTTTCTTCGGTTTAAGGTTAGTTGTTCATTCCTTAATCACATACGCTTCCAACGCCGGCTTGTAGGACCGCGGCAGCCAATAGGGCCGGCGCATATTGCCCGGCCCCGGCGCCGGGCGCGTCTTCAGCATCCACTTCTTATAAACCTCGTGCGATTTGTTGGTGTCGACGAAGACGTCGCCGTATTTGTCGTCCGGCCCCGGTTTGGTGACGCGGACCTTTTGATGCCAGCAGTGCTGGCCGCTGACGAAGTCGGGCTGCACCGGGAACGTCAAGTTTTGGTGCACGCCGCCGTCCTGCCAGAAAATCCGGCCCGAGTCGGGGTCGTCGCTTTTGAACGGCGCGATACCGTGGATGGTCCGCATCATCCACTGCCCTTCGCCGACTCTCTTGATATCGACCAGCGCGGTCGACCAGCGCTCGCCGCCTTGATCTTCGGCCAAACGCCAACGGCCGAGATGGTGCGAGCAGGCGATCACGCCGGGCTTGATGCCTTCGGTCACCCAGACTTTGTCGACGAAGTAGCCGATCTCGGTGTGCACTTTCAAGAGATCGCCGGTTTTGACGTCGAAGTTCTGCGCGTCTTTGGGACTGAGCCAGAGCGGATTACGGTGTGAAATCTCATAAAGCCACTTGGCGTTGCCCGAGCGCGTGTGAATCAACGTCGGCAAACGGAAGGTCGGCAGCAGTAGCATTTCGCCGGCGTTCAAGTCGATATTGTCGGCGTGCACGTGGCTCTTGATGTAGCCGGGAATTGCATGCTCCGGCCATTTCCAGTCTTTCAGAGTTTTTGAATAGAACTCCAACTTGCGCGACGGCGTCGGGAAGCCGGCGCGGGGCTGGCCGTCAATCTCTACGCCTAGCGCTGCGCCATTTTTTGCAATGATCTTGCTTTTCGGGTCGGTCGTCGCGCCATCGAGATCCGCCGGCTTCACGGCGCTTAGATGGACCGCGTAGACATTGTCCTCAATCAGAAACGCACCATACTTGCGCATGTATTCGAGCGGCGTCAGGCCTTGTTTGGATGCCGCGGCCGGCAAACCCGGCACACTGTTCTCGAACATCCAACGATAATAATCGTCGACGGTCATCTTCTTGCCGGGCTCGAAGGGCGACTCGAAATATCTGCGTATGCCGAGCGAACCGTCGGGATCGACACGCCAGGAAAGCTCGATCCAGAACTCGTCTTCCTCCCATACTTGGCCGATGCCGGCGGCTTCGTGCGCCTCCCACGTTGTCGAAAATTTCTTGCCTTGCTTTTCCAGCGCCACCCGCAACACCGGCTGGCGAAAGCCAATCCAACGCGCTGCTTGGGTTTCCTGACTCATGACGTCGTGGCGCTCCGAGCCATGGCCCATGGGCAGCACGTAATCGGCGTACCACGCCGTCTCGCTCCAGGTCGGCGTCAAACAGGCGTGGCGCTCGACTTTGCTCTCGTCGGTGAGCATCTCGATCCAGCTCATGCCGTCGGGATTGGTCCACACCGGGTTGTAGACGCGGGTGAAATACATCGCCAGCTTGCCGCGCCCTTCTTTGACAAAGTGCGGCAGCAAAAAGCTCATCTCGAAGAACGCCAGGGGAAACTCTTTCGGAATGAGCATCTCATTCCAAACCTTGGAGGGCGGCGGCATCAGCGGTGGCGCTGGGATGAATTTATTGAATGCATTGGGCGCCGTGCCGCCGAGGGTGCCGACGGCGCCGACCAGCACCGAAAGAAACTGCAGCGCGCGCGCCACCTGCCAGCCACCGAGATTGCCGGCGGCGGTATTGCGCCAGACGTGGCTGGAAAGAGCCGTGCCCGCCTTGGCGATCTCATGGGCGACTTCGACAATCACCTTTGGATCGATGCCGGCTTCTTTGGCTGCGAATTCTGGCGTGTAGCTGGCATATTGCTGTTTGAGGATTTCGATGAACGATTCGAAGCTGTGCGCTTTGTCGGCATGCTCTTCGCGCAGGTACTCTTCCCAGTTGACCCACTGGCGCACGAATTCGCGGTCGAAGAGATTTTCCTGCAAGAGAATATTGCACATCGCCAGCAAGAGCGCCGCTTCACTGCCCGGCCAGGCGGAAATCCAATAGTCGGCCTTGGACGCCGTATTCGACAAGCGCGTGTCGATGACGCAGATTTTCGCGCCGCGCTCTTTGCCCTCGATAATCCGCTGCGCGTGGGGATTGAAGTAATGGCCGGTCTCCAAATGGGAGCTCAGCAGCAGCATGAAGCGTGCATTGGCGTGATCCGGCGACGGCCGGTCGATGCCGGACCAGAAAGCATAGCCGGCACGCGCGCCCGCGGAGCAAACGTTAGTATGACTGTTGTGGCCGTCGATGCCCCAGGAGTGCAGTATCCTTTGATGATAGAGTAGCTCATGGCCCGGCCGGCCGACGTGATACATGATTTCGTTGCGCCGATCTTCCTGCAGCGCCTTGCGCACCCGCCCGGCGATATCGTCGAGCACTTCGTCCCACGAAACCCGCTCCCATTTGCCTTCGCCGCGCTTGCCGACGCGCTTTAACGGATAGCGAATGCGCTCGGGATCGGTCACTTGGTTCAGCGTCGCCGGTCCCTTGGCGCAGTTGCGGCCGCGGCTGCCAGGATGTTCCGGGTTGCCCTCGAAGCGGCGAATCTTGTTGGTGTCTTTTTCAATCACTGCCACCAGACCGCAGGCCGCTTCACAATTAAAACAGATCGTCGGCACGATGCGGCAATGTTTTTCCACCTTGCGCGGCCACTGCGCCGTGTCGTATTCGACCCAATCGTCCCATTTTTCCACCGACGGATAGTTGGCAAGACCATTGGGTTCCAGTCGCAAAGCGTCGGGGTTTAACGGCGTACGGGCTTCACTCATAAATCTATGATCCTCAAAGGAACCTGCTTCGACAGGCTCAGCATGAATGGTATTCGCTTCATTGCTCCGTTTGTCCTGAGCTTGTCGAAGGACTCCGAAGCGATTTTACTCTAGCTCAGCGGCAGCGCCTGCCCGGCCTTGATCCAAAGATGCTCGTAGTACCACAGGCCAAAGAGCACCAAGGCTGCAGCAACAATGTTTGGAATCAACGAATTGATCGGCGCCAAGACCAGGGCGATCGGAATCACAATGCCCACGCCGATCGCCAGCAGCCAAAACTGTTTGGCCAGCGAACCGCGCGCCAGCAGCGCGCCGGCGCGGATGGCGTCTTCGGCGCCATGCTTCATGAATAGCTCGCCCATGATCATCGCCAAGCTCGCCAGCAGTGCGATAATCAGGAAATGGCTGAGCGAAATGAACAGCGTCAAACTCGCACCGAGGGTGCCGAGGAGAATCATGGTCGCCGCGCCGGCGGCGATCGCTTGAATGATCAAATGCCAAAACAGCAGCGGGCTCTGCCAAAAATCCCGCCCGCGCGCTTGAGCGAACAAAAACGCCGAATACCCAGCGGACGCGATCGCAAACAGCGCCGCCGGCCAAGTGATCCAGCGCGACACGGTGCCTTGAAGAAACATCTGCGTTAACCATGCCGCCAATAGCGCACCGAAGATCGCCAACACATAGCCGCCCAACACCAGCCATGAATTCAGATTTGGCTTGGTCAACAGAAAGAAAAACCGCCCGGGCTTTTTCAGATCGAAGATCAGCAAGAGCACGGTCGCGATCAAAAAGACCAGCGAGACGATGGGATTGATCAAGCTCAAGATCGCGGCGTCCTGCTCGTAGCCCATGTTGAGAAAAAGCACCGACAGCAATAACACCCCCGCGGCAATCGACTTGGTCCAGAGATAAGACGCGACGCGCTTGCCCCAGGGCACGATGTGCGGCACGTCGTAGACTTCGCGCGCCGCGCCCGGCGTCGGCCGCTCTTTGCTCTGCAAGCTGAGGGCGTAAAGATCTTCGCCGGGGTCTTTGTCGGCCCAGAAGTGCGCCGCCTGGGGCTCCATCATCGACGGGTTCAACAGATCGCCATCGGCGCCGGCGTAAAACAATTTCGGCTTGGTCCCTTTCTCGGCTTTGCGCACACTGACCTTTTCCATGGCGATGCGCTTGCTGATCGTGCTGGTGGGGTCGTCGAGGTCGCCGGAGAGAATCGCTTGGGTCGGGCAAACCACTTCGCAGGCCGGCTTGTAGCCCATGTCGACGCGCGAGGCGTCGAAGTTGCACTTGGCCGCCGTGTTGCGGTCGGGATCGATATAAAGCGCGTCGTAGGGACAGGCCTGCATGCAGGATTTACAGCCGATGCAGCGCTCGCTATCGAAATCGACGATGCCGTCGGGGCGACGAAACAAAGCCACGGTCGGACAAATCTCGACGCACGGCGCGTCGTCGCAATGATTGCAGCGCAAGACGGCGAAGTGGCGCCGCGTGTCGGGATAGTGGCCCTTCTCGATGTACTTGACCCAAGTGCGGTTTACGCCGAGCGCGATATTGTGTTCTTCCTTGCACGCCACCGTGCAAGCGTGGCAGCCGATGCAGCGATTTTGATCGATGAGGAATCCGTAGCGCATTCCATACCTTTCTGATCGGAAAACTTTACAGCGAAAAAAGAAATTTTCGATTCTCTAGCAGGAAGTGCGCGGCAGGGTCAATGAAAACTCCGAAAGTTTCTGACAAGCTTGAGCGCCCCCAACGGGCCGTATCGAAGGGTTAACGCGCGGTCGCGCGCGTCGCACACCAGGCAAGCATTTCCATCTGCGCCATGGTCTCCACCGTCGATCCGGCGCGCGACACCGTGCGCTCGGCGTGGTGGGCAGGCTGCCCCAACGCCATCAGCACCGACACCGCAAACATCGCGGTACGCCCGACACCGCCGGCACAATGAATTAATACTGACTGACCGCCGTGCAGACGGGAGGCGACATCGCGCACCATAGTCCAAAAGGCGTCCTTATCAACGGGAATGCCACCCTCGCGAATCTCCATTCCCAACATGGAACAAGGCACGGTGCCTGCCTCGATGGCATCGGCGTAGGCGGAAGACTTCTGGCGGATTTCAAAGTGCTCGTTCAAGCAAACGATGGCGCCGACTTCGTCTTCTCGCACTTGGTGCCAAACCCGATCAAGCGCCTCGAAGCGGCCGGGCATACTGTGCAGTAAAAGTTTTCCCGGGACCTGTGCGGGCATCTCGACACGACGAAACATCTAGGCAACTCTCCTGAAAGTCATCCTCTTAGCAATACGCAAAGATCGACCAACAGACAAGGACGCTATCGCTTTCGTCGCTCGTGCTCGTAAGTCGCAACTCGCACCGACACTCCCCAATACGAGCACGAGCAACGAGCACGAACCACGATCCCTGCTCACACAATCCCAACAATCCCCGCCAACGCCCCCACCGCCAAGAGCCAGAGCGGATTCCACGGCTTCCACAACACGAACGCAACCGTTGCCAGTGACAACAGATAGCCGCGCCACTCGTGATTGACGGCGCGCAACAAGATGGTTGCGCTGGCGAGCATCAAACCGAGCGTGATCGGCGTCAGCCCATTGCGCAGCGCCTGGAAGATGCGCGCTTTCGGATAACGCTCGTTGAAATGCACGATCACCATCGTCAGCGTGCAGGCCGGAATCAACAGCGGAATCGTCGTTGCGGCCGCGCCCGCCAAACCGGCCAGGTGCCAGCCAATCAGCGTTGTGTACATGACGTTGGGTCCCGGCGCGGCCTGCGCCAATGTGTAGAGCTCGGCAAACTCGCGATTGGTCAGATAGTGATGCACGTCGACGACGTAGCGATGAATGTCCGGCAAAACTGTGGACGGCCCGCCGACCGCGATAAACCAGAGCAGCAACAGATGAAAGAAAAGCCCGACCAAATCGACCTGCATCACTTCGCCTCCCGCCATGCCGCGATCACGCCCAACGGCGCTAAACCGAGAATCACCCAAAACAACGGCCAGCGCAGCACTCCGACGCCGACGAAGGCCGCCACCGCAAGAAGCCACGGGCGCCAGCGCCGCGGCAAAACCATTGCAAGCTTGATCACGGTGGCGAGCAGCAAGCCCGGCGCAACCTTCGACATGCCCGAGAGCGCCTGCGAGACAAACGGCAGCGAGCCGTAGCGATGGTAGAGATAGCCCATGCCGATCACCACCAAGCAAGGCCAACCGAGATAGCCAATGACCGACGCCGCCGCGCCGCGCCAACCGCCAAAGCGGTAGCCGACCATCACGGTGAGATTCAGGACGTTCGGCCCAGGCAAAAGTTGGCCGAGAGTGAGCAGCTCGACAAATTCTTTGTCGGTTATCCACTTGCGTTGATCGACTAACGCTCGGCGCGTCCAGTAGATGGCGCCGCCAAAGGCGGACAGCGTGATCTGTGAAAAGGTGATGAATAGCGCCAGCGGCGCGACCCGCTGCCGCGATGAGCTGGACGAATTGATTGGCTCCATGATTTCTTGATTACCCTACACACGCAGATTTGTCGCGTCGACCGCACCCCGCGTCAGAATTTTGACTCGCTTTATTCTGTTTCCTTTTAACTTGTTGCTGCCAAGCCCACGCCGATCTGCTATCATGCTGCGAATTGTTCGGAGCGAAGGAGACAGAGTCATGGCCGATGCCGTCAAAACGGAGCTTGAAACATTCATGCAAGGAGTGCAGCAGCGCAACCCCGGTGAAGTCGAATTTCACCAGGCGGTGCGTGAGGTAACGGAATCGTTGATATCCTTTGTCCTGGAAAACAAGAAATATCGCGACGCGAGTATTCTCGAACGCATCACCGAACCGGAGCGCATCATCATCTACCGCGTCAACTGGGAGGACGACCGGGGACACATCCAAACCAACCGCGCCTGGCGCATCCAATTCAACAGCGCCATCGGTCCATACAAAGGCGGCCTGCGCTTTCATCCGAGCGTCAATCAGTCGGTGCTCAAGTTCCTGGGCTTCGAGCAGATTTTCAAAAACTCTCTGACGGGGTTGCCGATGGGCGGTGCCAAGGGCGGCTCCAACTTCGACCCGAAAGGCAAAAGCGATCGCGAAGTCATGCGCTTTTGCCAGTCGATGATGAACGAGCTTTTCCGTCACATCGGCGAAGATACCGACGTCCCAGCTGGCGATATCGGCGTCGGCGGGCGCGAGGTTGGCTTTCTCTTCGGCCAGTTCAAGCGGCTCGCCAATCGATTCACTGGGACGTTTACCGGCAAGGGGCTCGCCTACGGCGGCAGCTTGATCCGCACCGAAGCCACCGGCTACGGCTGCGTTTATTTCTGCGAGAACATGTTGAACCACAAAGGCGATTCGTTGAAAGGCAAAACCTGCGCCGTCTCCGGCTCCGGTAACGTGGCGATCTATTGCGTCGAGAAAGCGCTTCAATCCGGCGCCAAGGTGCTCACCATGAGCGACTCCAATGGGACCATCTACGATAAGGACGGCATCGACGCCGACAAGCTGGCGTTCATCAAAGACTTGAAAGAAGTGCGCCGCGGCCGCATCTCGGAGTACACTGACAAATACCAATCGGCACAGTACCTCGCTAACCAGCGGCCCTGGTCAGTGAAATGCGACGCCGCGTTTCCCTGCGCCACGCAAAATGAAATCAATCTCGACGACGCCAGGGCGCTGGCGCAGAACGGCGTCAAAGTCGTCGTCGAAGGCGCCAACATGCCGACCGAATTGACCGCTGTTCATCTATTGCAGGAAAGCGGCGTCCTATTCGGCCCCGCCAAAGCCGCCAACGCCGGCGGCGTCGCGGTCTCAGGCTTGGAACAAAGCCAAAACTCACTGCGCCTCAGCTGGTCCCGCGAAGAAGTCGACGAGCGCCTGAAGAACATCATGCGCAACATCCACAATAAATGCTTACAGTACGGCGCCGGCGCCAACGGCCAAGTCAACTACGTTGCCGGCGCCAACATCGGCGGCTTTGTAAAAGTCGCCGACGCCATGCTAGCGCAGGGGCTGGTGTAAGGAGATGCGAATTCGGACTTTATGATTCACCACGGAGACATGGAGGGCACGGAGTTCGGAAGGAAGGATGAACCCAGCGCGGTGCAACCCCAACTGACCGGATAAGAGATTTAACCGCAAAAAGCGCAAAAGACACAAAACTCGGAGGGGAAATTTTCACCACGAAGACACCAAGATCACGAAGGTAAAGAGAAGACAATCAATAAGTCTTCTCCGAACTTCGTGTCCTTCGTGCGCTTCGTGGTGAGACTAGAGTTTTTCTCCGCAACAAAGTTTGCGCAAGCTGCGCAAATCCTCAAACCATAGCAGCACGTTTTGTAGTTTGTAGGGTGCGCCGTGCGCACCATTCGTGGCTACTCCCCTCGCCCGCCGCGCACGATCAAGACCGGATCGTCGCCGTGGCGCACGACTTTCTCTGTCACGCTGCCGAGCAGCCAGCGTTTGACGCCGGTATAGCCATGGGTCGACATGGCGACCAGCGCGTGGGTTTCGTTGTGCGCAAAGTTAATGATCTCGTCCGCGGCCGTGCCTTCCATGGTCCGTATGGCAACCGTGCGGACGCCCTCTTTTACCAGCCGCACTTCTTGGTGTTTCAGATAGGCGGCTGCCTCATCGTGCGACTCCTTACGCAGCTCGTCATAGTCCGGCAGATACACTTCGCTGCCCGCGTACATGGCACCGGGCATCTGAAAGGCGCGAATCAATGTGACCTCTAGGTCGAGCGCTTGTGCCCAGCTCGAAACCGTCGGCAGAATCTCTTCCGCCAGGGCCGAACCATCCAGCGGCACCACGATGGAATTGATAATCCGCTGCGGTGAAGTCTTCGCGACACCCGCGCGGACCAGAAAGAGCGGATTCGTCGTGCCGCGCAGCACTTTTTCCGCCACGCTGCCGAGCAGCCAGCGCTGCGCGCCGGAGCGGCCATGGGTCGCCATGGCGACCAGCGTGTTGCGATCTTTAGCCGCGGCCTCAAGAATCGCCTCTGCCGCATGACCGCGAAGGACGCGACATTGGCTTGAGATGCGGGCAAAGCGCTTGGCGATATTTTCCAGATAGGCAGCGCTGTTTTTCGCCTCGGCCGCAACCACCGCGTCGGCACGGTGCGTTTTGTCCGCCGCCAGGTGGCTTGTCATGGCGCCGACATCGGCCACAGACAAAAATTCAACCGCTGTCCTAAAACCGAGAGCCAGCGCTTCCACGTAGGGCAAAACCGCTTCGGCAGTTGTCGACCCATCCAGGGGAACCAAAATCTTCGTGTACATGATCGCCTCCCGAATTTTTCCGCGCTGATTTTGTCCTAACCGAGGCCGCGCCGCTACACAATAGCCAAAGATTTTTTGTCACGGCGCCGCCAAATTTTCGTTGACGGATTTTTCAGCCGAGTGGGAACTCGGCAATGACAAGGAGATATCCATCGCGAAACGGTTTCGGCTGCATCCCATTGCTTTGCTGTTCGTTGGATTGGCCCTGGGCATCACTCATGAGACCTGTCGCGCGGCCCAGCCCGACAGCGTGACCATCGGCAATTCGTCTTTCTCAGAAGACTACGTGCCGCTCTGGCTCGGCGTCGAGGGGCGCCTCGCGGTGCAATGACGAAATAAGCCGTTTTGTTATCCTGAGCGTAGAGAAGGATCTGCTTTTTTCACGCACTGGCATTAAGCGGATTCTTCGGCACCGCCTCATCAGAATGACGATTCTGATACAGTCTCTCACTAGAACGGAAAAAGTTTCACTCGCTGCCCGGCGCGCAGTTGTTCGACCGGGTAGTGGGTGCCGCGCCAGTCGATGCCATCGTCGCGGATGCACTTGTAGGCGGCGCGGATCATCATGCACGTAAACAGCAGCACGCCTATCGGAAACAACAACGCACTCAGCATATCCGCTGGGCTTTCACTGTAGAGAAGAGCAAAAATCCAATGCAGACCAATAGCGAGCAGGGCCGGGGTCAGCACAAGCAGCGATCCTAAAATCATGCCCGCTGCCAGCGCCATCGGCGGCACCAGCAGCAGGGTCCAAATCGCCAAGACCTGCAGCGCCACCAACCATCCGCGGTAGCCGGAACCGGGGCCAAAAAGATTTTTTTCCAAGCCCTTGAACATCGCCGGCAAGGACTCGTACCAATTGACGCGCAGTTCGTCGAGAGCAAACGCCAAGCGCGTTACAGCGCCCGCTTGTTTGATCATCAAACCTAAACCCACATCGTCACCCGGCTCGAGTCGCAGCCACTCAAAACCGGCCGTGCGGTGAAACGCTTCGGCTTTGACCAGATTAAAAGCGCCGATGCCGACGAACGCCCGTCGGCTCGAACGATTGACGCGGCTCGCATGGGTCGCCAGAACAAACAACAAGCCGAACGCGCGCGCGGCAACATTGAGCCAAAAACCGTGCAGCACCATCCGCGGCACTAGCGCGAGATGATCGGCGCCCTGCCCTACAGCAAAAGCGAGCGCGCGGCGCAGCGTCGCCGGCGCAACATGCACGTCGGCGTCGGTGAATAAAAACCATTCGCCGCGCGCCAATTGGACACCTTGATGCAGCGCGTGAACTTTGCCGAGCCAACCCGCCGGCAGAGAGTGAATGTGCACGGGCCGAATACGCGAGTCGGCCGCAGCCAAGCGATCGACGATTTCGCCTGTCGTGTCCGTCGAGCGGTCGTTGACGAGGATGATTTCGAAGGCCGGATAATCCTGCTGTGACAGTGTCGAGACCGCAGACTCAAGATGCACTGCCTCGTTGCAAGCGGGAATGATGATGCTGAGAAACGGCCAGCTCTCCGGCGCTGCGACGTTTTGCTTGCCAAGCGCCGGCACGTAGAGCGGCAGCAGCATGAGCCGCGCGAAAGCGAGCGTCCATAAGCTGCAAAGTAAGATGAGAAAGATTTGCAGTTCGGCAATCATTCGCCCAAGGACTTAATGTGATCAACCCATTCCGATTCCCTCGCCCTCCGGGAGAGGGTGAGGGTGAGGGCGCTATGTGGCAACAAACCTGCTTACAGGCGCCCTCATCCCAACCTTCTCCCAGAGGGAGAAGGAGTAGAACACCAAGCGGCTATTGCTGCCCTGACTCTCGCTGCGGTTGAAGTTCCACTTACTCTTTTCTCGTCGGAAACGCCGGTGGAATAATGTCTTCCACTTTCCGTCCCGCCCAATCGCGCGCCGACCAGGCGTCCCAGGCGCGGTTCGCGCCGGCCTGCGCCTGGGCGAAAAGCTCGGCGTCGTTGACGCGCGTCGACTTGCCGCCTTCAATCACTACTTCACCATCGACGATCACGGTCTCGACGTCGGCGCCGCTGCCATACTCCAGCAGCGCGTTGATCGGATCGCGCACCGGACCATAGCGAGTCGTGCGCAGGTCGATGATAACGAGATCGGCTTTGGCGCCGGGCGCCAGCCGGCCGAGGTCGCTGCGACCCAGCGCGGTTGCGCCGCCAATGGTCGCTGCGTTGAAAACATCCGCGGCGCGCGCCACCGCCGCCCGGCGATCGACGAGGCGTGAAATCAAAGAGGCGTAGCGCATCTCAGAAACGATATCGAGCGGATAGGTATCTGTCCCCAACCCAATTCTTACGCCGGCCTGCAGATAGCGATCGAAGGATTCCATGGCGAAGGCCATCTTGGCGCACTTATGCGGGCAGTGTCCGACGGTCGCCCCGGTCTCGGCGAGGATTTTCATTTCGTTGCCGAGCGGGTAGTCGACCCGCGAGTGGCCGCCGGTGATCGCCATGTGCCCCAGCGTCGTGCGCGGACCGAGAATGCCGACGTCCGCGAGAAACTCGGCCACCGGCTTGCGATGGCGATTTAAAATTTCCAAGAACTCACGAAAATTGCCGCCGGCGTGAATGTGCAGCGGCACGTCCAACTCTTTCGCCGCCGCGACACTTTCTCGCAGCAACGACGGCTCGCAGGTCTCGGCCTGCGCCGGATTGAGAATGCCCTGCAGCCGGCCGTTATGCGCGCCATGAAACTTCTTAATGAAGTCCACCGCGACCTTCAATCCTGGGCGTCCCTTATCAGCGCGCTCTTCGTAATAATGCCGTCCCTCGGCGTCGGTAAAAATGTCGTGGCTGCGAAACGGTGGACTAAAAAACACCCGCCCGCCGAGTTGACCGACGATGGCGACGTAGTCGTCCAGTGCTCCCGGGCCGCCGCCGGGATCGAGCACCGTCGTCGCGCCATTGCGCAGCGCGCTGTAAAGCGCATACTTGCGGCCCATGGCGACCGCCGGCGCCGCCGGTGGCTCGACTTTATCTTTTAGCGGCGCGCCAAAGACAAACCAGTTGGCGGCCAGATAATCTTTTTTCGTGACGTCGGTAAGCAGGTAATCGCCGACGTTCAACTGGGAATGCACGTGCAAATTGACGAACCCGGGAGAAACGATCTTTCCGGCGGCGTCGATCACCCGATCCGCCGCCGGCTTGTCGGTGCCGACGGATTTGATCGAGTTGCCGTCGATCAATACCGAACCGTCGGGAATAATCTCATGGCCCGTGCCGGACCAACCGACCACCGTGCCGCCATCGATGCGAATGCTCATGAGTGAAGCCCTTCTTAGTAAATGATGTTCAGCATAGTTAGCATGGCCGCCGGGCGAAAAAAAAGGGCGGGTTTGAAACCCGCCCCAGCCACGTTGCCACCGGAATGCCCTGCGGCGTTTGCGGTAAAGTTGACGCCGAGTCTCCTAGCGCGCGCCTAACTCTTTCAATGCTTCGCGCAGGTAGCTCTGATCGACATATTTTGCCGCGTTTGGCGCCGCACCCTTGGCTTGCGACTGCTCCCAATAAATTTGCGTGACGTTTTGCAAACCTTCGACGTTGAGATCGCCGTCCGGGTGCCACATCTTGGTCGACGTGTAGAATTCCCAACCGCGCCGGGCGTGCTCGCGCTTGAGGTTCATTTCTTTGGCGAGATAATCCACTGACGCATCCTTGTTTTGATAGATCCAACGCATGGTCTGCGCCATGGCGCGCATCACACGCACCAACACGGGCCGGTTCTTTTCGGCCCAGGAGCGTGGCACCGATAACGATGCCAATTGATAGTTGGGAATGACATCGACAAAGCGACCGATCTCGTTGAAGCCCTGCTCTTCCGCGGCGTAGTTCACCGGCAGCGACAGCGCCGCTGCGTCGATGGAGCCCGCCACCAGCGCTGCATAGGTTTGCGGCGTACCGCCGATGACGAGCAGCTTGTAGTCACGCGGGTATTCGAGCCCTTTGATTTTTAGAACCTGCCGCAGCGCAAACGTCACCCCGGAAGTCAGGCTAATGGCGCCGAAGGTCGCACCGCGCAGATCGCCGTAGGTCTTGAATCGCTTAGCCGCCATGATCGACTGGGTTAGCCCGTTGATCAGGCCGCCGACAATCACCAGATCGAGCCCCTTTTCGATGGCCGCAACCGGAGCGTCCGACGAGCTGCCAGCGATCTCCAACGACCCACCAGCAAGCGCCTGAATCCCAACATCGGAAGCGCGAATCACCACCAGATCGACGTCGAGCCCCTGCTTGGCGAAAAACCCCATGCGCGACGCGATCCACAACGGCCCGTAGCCAAGCGTCTTGGTCGCCGAGCTGATGCGCAGCTTGGCGCGCTCTTGGGCGCGGCCGGCAGTGCTGGTGCAAACGACAAAAGCAATGACCAGGAAGAAAATGGTTTTAGGCATGGTGAGCTCCTTGGGAGAAAGGCCACAAACAGATCATACCCCGTGAATGACCCGGAACTTTTGTAACTGTCTCTGCCAAAACAAAAAAGGGCGCGATAAATCGCGCCCCTAGATCCGGATTTTTCTTTGCGTTCTTTGCGGTTAAATTATCCGATTCGGAATCTCTTTTGCGCCTTTTGCGCTTCTTGCGGTTAATTCTCCGACTCCGATTTTCTATTTTGCGTCTTTTGCGTTTTTTGCGGCCATTCTTAGGTCAGCACTTCCTCTTGCTGCCACTTCTCAATGGTCGCTTTGTCGTAGCCTAGCAGCTCCGTCAGGATCTGCTCGTTGTCGGCGCCGAAGCGCGCCGGTAGCTTGAGCGGCTCTTCCTCCATGCCTTTGAACTTGAAGCCGGCGCGAGAGATCTCGAACGGACCGATGAGAGATTCTTTGAACGGCGAAAAAAAGTCCCGATGGCGCAGCTGCGGATCCTGCAGCAAATCGGCGCCGGTTTGCACCATACTCCCCGGCACGCCGGCGCTTTGGCACTTGTTCATGATCTCTTCTGAGGGTCGCGCCTCAGTCCACTCTCTAACAATCGCATCCAGCTCGGCGCGGTGCTGCACCCGCGCCTGCAGCGTCGCGAAGCGCGGGTCGCTCAATAGCTCGGCGCGGCCAATGACGCGGCAGAAATTTTTCCATTCCTCCTCGGTCCTAACCGAGATCACACACCAGCGATCCTCGCCCTGGCAGCGATAGACGCCGTGCGGCGCGGCCAGCGCGTAGTGATTGCCCTTGGGCTTGGGATCGTCGCCGTTAACGGACGTTTCGAGATATGTCGTCCCCAACACCGCCGCCGTGCCTTCGATCTGCGCCAGATCGATGGTCACGCCCTTCCCCGTGCGCCGGCTGTTCAAGAGCGCTGCCATCAGCATGGTCGGCCCCAAGACGAAACCGAGATGATCGGGATAAACGCCTTGCGATCCAATCGGTCGGTCTTGCTCCGGATGATTCCAAAGATAGGTGATGCCGGAGAACGCCGTGAGATTGAAACCCCAAGTGCCGTAGCTGCTCTTCGGCCCCTCGGTGCCGAAGCCGGGCAGCTTGACGATAACCAGTTTCGGATTCACTTTGCGCAAATCGTCATCGCCCAGGCCCAACTTGTCCAACACCCGCGGGCGAAAATTCTGCAGCACCGCATCCGCTTTGCCGGCTAGCTCGCGGATCAATTTGGCACCGGTCGGATGCTTCAAGTTGATCGCCAGCGAGCGCACACCCAAGTTGCACTCGATAAAACGCGGCGCCTCGTCGATATCCTTGTGCTGGCCGTAGTGGCGAAAGGTATCGAGCCCGCCCTTCTTCGACTCGATCTTGATCACCTCCGCGCCATAGTTGGCCAACAACCGGCCAGCGTAGGGCCCGGCGTAGCCGGTGGTGAATGCCAGGACTCGGATGCCTTTTAGGATGTTGTTTGCTGCTTCCATGGTCACTACGTTCCCGATTCCAGATTACAAATTAGATTATAGATTCTCCGCAGCCAATTTGGAATTTGGAATCTGTAATCTGGAATCCTTACTATATAATTCGCTCCGCCGTGAGTGCTGGCAGGTCCCTGGGATCAACCCCTAATTCGCCGCAAAGAATTTCCTGATTGTGTTGTCCCGTCAGCGGCGCCGGCGCCGGGGCGTTGCGCTTGCCGTCCATGGTAAAAAAACCGCCGGGCGCCGCGAACGTGCCGAGAACCGGGTGCGTCACGTTGCTGAAAAAGCCACGCGCTTGGATGTGCGGGTCTTTCATAAAATCGGACGGCGAGTTCACCGGCAGGCCGGGGATGCCGTGCTTCTGCATCAGCTCGGCCAGGTCTTCTTTGGTGTAGCGCATGGTGAACGAGGTCACCTGGGCGTTGATGTAGTCGGCCTCTTTGCGTCGCGTGTTGCTGTTGATCCACTTTGGATCGTCGAGATCGGCGTCGTGGTTGTCCCAGACCTTGAGCAAGAGCGGCCAATGGGTCTGCGTGACGAACAGCGCGATCCAGCCGTTTTTGCACTGAAATAAGTTCGCCGGGGCGTTGTGCTGGTGCTGGCTGCCGGCGCGCTTCATGACGCGCTTTTCTGCGGCGTAATTAAACGCGACATGCTCGTGCAGCGCCATGCTCGCCTGCACTGACGCATCGATCCACGCGCCGATGCCGCGCTGCTCGCGCTGCCACAGCGCCAGCATGGTCGCGTAACACGCAAACAAACTGGCATAGTAGTAGGCTTGGGTCTCCGGCGGATTGCACGGCGTCATCTTCGGGTCGCCGCTGATATAAAGCAGCGAGCCCATGGCATTGCCGATGATGTCCGGCGCTTTGTATTTCGCGTACGGCCCGTCCTGCCCGAAGCCGGTCAGCGAAATAAGAATCAAATTGTTCTTCTTTCTCAGCAGCTCGTCGTAGCCAAGACTATTGGCCGCAAGATGACCGGGCTCAAAGGTCTCCAGCACGATGTCGGACTTCCCAACCAAATCCAGAAATATTTTGCGCCCGCTCTCTTTGGTGATATCGAGCGTGACGCTTTTCTTGCCGCCATTAAGATAGTTAAAGCGCAGGCTGCCCTCGCGATGGGCATGTCCCTTGGCAAACGGCGGCTCCAAGCGGCCGGCATCGCCCTCGGGCGGCTCGATCTTGATGACGTCCATGCCAAGGTCGCGCAGCACCTTGCCGCAAAACGATCCCATGGAGGAGCTTAGGTCGAGGACGCGGTAGCCGGATAGTAACGAGAACTTTTCGGTGGTGATGCTCATTGCAGCTTCGACTCAATTGGAAATGGAAAGTTGAAAATTGAAAACTATCGAAGTACGGAACTCATTTCCGATTCTTTCATCTTCAATTTTCCATTTTCAATTACTATTTGTGATTGCGAATGATGTGCTCCGCCAGCCGCCAGCGCAGCACCTCCGGGGTGCCCTCGGTGATGCGGATGCTGCGCACTTGGCGGTACCACCATTCGAGCGGCAGCTCGCGCATCAAACCCAAACCACCGTGGACTTGGATCGAGCGGTCGACCACGCGGCCCGCCATCTCGGCGCACTGAATCTTCGTCATGTAAGATAGCTGGCGGATGTCTTCGCCGCGGTCGTGGCGCCAGGCGCATTCGTAGACCATCAAGCGGCAGGCGTGCAGCTCCATGGTCGAGTCGGCGATCATGAACTGGATCGCCTGGCGATTGGCGAGCGGCTGGCCGAAGGTCGTGCGCACTTTGGAATATTCGATCATCATGTCCAACGCACGCGAGGCGATACCGCAGGGGCGCGCGCCGTGGCCGCGCACCCGGCCTTCTTCGATCCATTTCTGCGCGATGGAAAAGCCCTGCCCTTCGGCGCCGATGCGATCAGCCTCCGCCACACGGACATTCTCAAAATGAATCTGCCCCGGCGTGTCGCCCATCATCGTCGGCCATAATTTTTCCAGCGTCACCCCCGGCGCTTTCATACTGACCATGAAGCAACTCACGCCGCCGCGCGCCCCTTTGGCCGGGTCGGTGACAGCGATGACCTGCGCGTAGTCGGCGTTCTTCGCGCCGGTGATAAATCTCTTGGTGCCGTTGAGAATGTAGTGATCGCCATTTTTGACGGCGCGAGTCTTCATCCCCGCTGGATCGCTGCCCGCGTCCGGCTCGGTCTGGGCGAAGCAAATTTTGATTTTGCCCTCGATCACCGGCAGCAGAAAACGCTTTTTCTGCTCGTCGTTGGCGTTGAACAAGACCGGCCGGACTTCCGGCCCGAAGATCGGCGCGTAGCGGAAAGGAATCGCAATCGTCCGTGCGACCTCTTCCATGATCACGCAGCGGCTCAACAGATCGAGCCCGGCGCCGCCGTATTCCTGCGGCACGTCGAGCAGCCACAAGCCGATCGCCTTGGCCTTTTCCTGCAGAGGCTTGATGAACTGCTCCGGCATATCCTCCCCTTCGGGACGACATTCGCGCTCGAGCGGGATCAGCTCGCGATCGACGAATTTGCGGACGGTATCTTTGAGAACTTGCAGTTCTTCGGGGAGATTGAAATCCACGCTACACCATTTTGGATTTTGGATTTCCGATTTTGGATTACCGGATCAACGCCCGACCACAGTTGCTTCCAAAGTTCTTACATTATCAGCTTCATTCGCCCTCACCCTAACCCTCTCCCAGAGGGAGAGGGCAGGGATAAGGAGGGAAAATGAATTACGACGTTGAACGTTTGAACCGTTGAACGGCGCGGCAAAGCCGCGCTATTTCGCCCGGTTGTACTCGCCCAAACCCGGACGATAGGTCTTCTTGTCGAGGAACTGTTCCATGCCGGTCTCACGGCCCTTTTCCGGGTCGGTGAGGCGCAGTGCCGTGCCCTTGGCGCTCATGTACTCTTCGGCCTGGCCGTAGTCCATCGTGCGGCAGTACTTGTAAACTTCTTTGGCCGCGCGCAGCACTGCCGGGTTTTTCTTTTTCAGCTTATCAGCCAGCTCGAGAGTTTTCGCGCGCAGCTGGTCTTTCGGAACGGCAAAGTTGACGAGCTTGATTTCCGCAGCGCGTTTGCCGTCGAACGGATCGCCGGTCATGATGTACCACATGGCGTCGCGATAGCACATGGCGTCGGCCAACACGCGGCTCACCAAACCGCCAGGGAAAATACCCCAGTTGATTTCGCTCAGGCCGAAGGTCGCGTCCTCGGCGGCGATGGCAAAGTCGCAGGCGATGAGCGGCGTAAACGCGCCGCCAAAGCAGAAGCCGTTGACCATGGCGATGGTCGGCTTCGGGAACCAGAACAGCCGGCGCCAGCGCCATTCCTGTGACGCCCAGCTCGCTTTGCGCCGCTCCAACGGATTGTTGTCGGTGCCGCGGAAATATTCGCGCAAGTCCTGCCCGGCGCACCAGCTCGGCCCCGCACCGGTGATGATCAGCACTTGCGTTTCTTTGTCCACTTCCAGCTCGGTGATCGCTTCGAGCATGTCGTAGTGGAGTTGCGGGTTCATGGCGTTTCGTTTCTCTGGGCGATTCAAGATACACCAGCTAACGCCATCCTCTTTTTCGACGCGGACGGTCTTATATTCTTTCCACAGGGTTGCAGCCACGGTTCGTACCTCCTAAGTAAATTTACTCCCTACTTATTCGAGCGCTCGTCAGTCTGTCAAGCGATTCATTTTATTTGGTATAGAGCGTCTTGACGAACCCTGTCTGCTCAATCTCTTTCAGCAAACTGTCGTCGTAGAACTGCTTCGGATCGGCGCCTTTGGCCTTGGGATTGTCCTTTTCGATAAAGCCGAGCACGGTCTCGACGCCGCGGTGCGACGTGTAGGGAATCTGTTCGTAATATTTGTCGGCCACGAGATCGACCGCGCGCTGCAGGTTTTTCTCCCGGGCCGCACCGATGCGCAGTTTCTTTTTGACGATCTCGATGCTCTCTTTGCGGTTTTGTTTGACGAACGCGACGCCTTCCAAATAGCCCTTCAGGAAGCGCGTGACTTTGTCACGGTTGTTTTTCACGTAGCTCCGCGTCGAGCCGATCATCGTGTGCAGGTAATAAATGTCCGTATCAGCCATGTCGAGCAGAATTTTGTAGCCACGGTCTTCGGCGACAAACATTGATGGAATCGTCAGCACCGCCGCGTCGATGCCCTTCTTATCGAGGCTCACCAGCATGTCGGGTGAAGAACCGACCTGCAGGACGGTCACGTCGGCGGGGTTCATCTTCCAGCGCTGCAGCATCATCTGCAAAACGACATGCGAAACCGCGCCGATGCGGGTTACGCCGACGCGTTTGCCCTTGAGGTCCGCCGGCGTCTTGATCTCTGGAATAGTCATGATGCGCTGCAAGCCTTTGTTCACCACACCCGCCAGCATCACCGCCTCACCGCCGCGCAGACCCGCCGCCGCCAGCAGGTCGCCTGCAGAGCTAATCATCTGCACATCGTTGGATAACAGCGCGGCGATGCCGACGGTCCCGCCCTGCCCGGTGACAATCACTTCCACGTCCAAGTTTTGCTTGCGAAAGAAACCTCGCTCGGCCGCGACCCACGTCGCCGTATGCAGCGCGCTCACCGAGCTAAGCCCCATGCTAATCTTGTCCTGTGCAGAGGCCGAAGTTGCGGTGCAGGCCAACAATCCAAGAACCAAAATGGTTTTCAAGCTAGTCATCGTTCAACTCTCCTAATGCATGAGTTAAAGCTTCCAAGTCCTTCGCCCCTGAGACTGTGTCGCAATGCGAATTTCTCGTTGTTGTCACTCTTTCGACGCTTTTTCATTGTCGCGCGAACTATTGCCTACTGCCTGTTGCCTATTGCCTTAGCTTCAATTCAGAAAGCGCCTGTCTAAGATAACTCTGATCGATATACTTCGCCGGCGGCGCCAGCGGCTCTTTCTGATTGTTAATTTCGCCGACGATCTTGATCATCGTGCGCACGCCGTCCAGGGATAGCTCGGCGTTGCGGTCCCAGACTTTTTTGACGCTGTAGTCCCAGGCAGCGCGGCAGCCATCCAGTGTCATCGCCATCTCTTTCGATAATAGAGCGCAGGTCGGCTCACGGTTTTCGAACATCCAGCGATGGGTCTGGGCGATCGCCTTCATAAAGCGCACCACCAGCGGGCGATTCTTCTCGGCCCAGGAGCGCTTGACCGTGTACGGATTCAAAAAATAGTTGGGAATGTCATCGGCGAAGTAGCCAATGATATTGAAACCCTGTTGCTTGGCCGTCATGTCGAGCGGCACGCTGACCGGCGTCGCGGCGATCTGGCCGCTTTGCAGCGCGATCCAACGATCCGACACACCGCCGACGTGGAGTATCTGATAATCGCGCGGATACTCCAGCCCATGCGCGCGCAGCACCAAACGCAAAGCGAAACCGGTGCCACTCGTGATTGTCTGCGAACCGATCACTTTGCCGCGCAAATCGTCCCACGTCTTGTATGGCTTGGCAGCGACCAAGCTCATGCTCAAATTGTTGAGCAGGCTGCCGATCATGGCGAAGTCGAGCCCCTTGTCGACACCGGTTATAACAGCGTCGGTGCCGGCGTTGGCAACGTAAATCGATTCCGTCGCCAGCGCCTGCAGCGTGATCGGCGTGCCGCGCATGACGACGATCTGGCCCTCGATGCCCTCTTTCTCGAAGAAGCCCATCTTCTGCGCCACCCAGAGGGGTCCGTAGCTGAACGTCTTGGAAGAAGCGCCGATGGGAAAGCGAACTTTTTCTTGCGCGGAAGCTAAAGCAGTTGACGCAGCAATCACAACGACAAAAATCAGCGCTGCATGCGCCCTTACCCTAAGAGTCAGTGCCGCAATTGTCATTCTGAGCCGGAGGCGAAGAATCTGCTTCGTGCGCCTGCGCCAAAAAGCAGATCCTTCGCGAGCGCTCAGGATGACAAAACCGACAATTCTTCGCATTACGCGACCGTCTCTATTCTTCATCGGCAATTTGAAAGCACCCGCGGGCACGATAAATCGCGCCCCTACTATTGCCTGTTGCCTATTGCCTTATTCCCTTGATCACACACAACGTATTACGCCCCGTCCACATGGGCAAAAACACCGAATGGCGATGCTTGCCGCCGATGACGATCACCATGATGTCCTCGGGCTTGCTTGATAGATGGACGACACCGTCAGGGGTCATGTTGATCGACTCGCGCATCAGCTCTTCGTCGGACTTGTGGCCTTTGCGGCGCGCCGGTATTTCCGAGAACTTAAGCGACGCGTGCTCGTAGAGATAATCTTTGACTTGTTTTTTGGTAATGCCGTCGCGCGCCATGATCTCGGCGTCTTCGATGCCGAGCGCTATCAGCGGCGTGCCGCCGCCGAAGCTGCCGACGTCGAGATGGCTCACACCGTGATGCATTCTGATCACTTCCGCCAATGACGACAATGCCTGCTCGCCGGTGTTGCCGGCGGTGTGAATCGGCAAGAAACCGTTGATGCCGAAAACCGTCACCGCACTTTCTTCGGCCTTGAAGCCGAACTCGACATGGTACGGCTCCCACGGACTTTTTTCCTGATTCTCGCCGAAGCACATGGTGTACTTTCCCGGCCAGCCGAAGGTCGAGCGATCGGTGTCGCCGGGATAGCCGCCGCCGACGGTGATGAGGATCAAACGAATCGCCCGGCCAATTGTCGCGTTGGAGCGAAAGCCGGGACCGAACACACCCGAGTCGCAATTGACGTTCAACTGCTTGCGGATCGGCCCGTTAAGCAGCAGCGCTGGGCCAACATAGCCCGTAGTCGCCTGCACGCCGTAAAGATTGAAGCGCGGCTCGCAGATCGCTTCGACGGCAGCGATGACGACCGGAAGATACTCCGGCGCACAGCCCGCCATCACGGCGTTGATGGCAATCTTCTCCACCGAGCAAGGCGCCCACTTGGGCGGAATCGGGCCGATCACTTCCGCCGCATCGCGCGTCGTGCCGGCGAGCATGCGCTCGACCCGCTCCCGCGTCGGCGGCACGATTGGCAAACCGTCGCTTAGCTTTTCGTTCAGAAACCAATCGTTGACAGCTTCCCAGCTATCTTCGACTTCGATGACATTTGAGGTGAGGTTCATGGAAAATCAAACTCCAGATATTCGAGAGTTAGAACAGATGAAAATAGCGCGCTTAGAACTCCGTTGACTGCTCCTTCCCCCGCCTCGGGGGAAGGTTGGGATAGGGCCACACGCTTCGAGACGGCCCCCACTCTAACGCTCCCCCGAAACGGGGTAGAGAACTTTCATGCTTCGTGGGCGAGCGTAAGCACATTCCCCTTGCGTTACCCGCGCGCTTTCAGCGCCGCCCACACCTTTTCCGACGTTACCGGCAGATCGGTGATGCGCACGCCGCAGGCGTCGGCGACGGCGTTGGCCACCGCAGCCGCCGTCGGCGTGTTCGCTACTTCGCCGATGGCCAAACTATTATAGGGTCCAGGGCCGCCGGGCACGATCTCCGCTACGTGCGTCTTCAACGGCGGAATGTCCGTGATGTTGGGAATCTTGAACTCGCCCATGTTGGTGGTTGTGATGCGCGGGCCATCGAAATTGATCTCTTCGGTCAGCGCGTAGCCCAGACCGAACACCACACCGCCGTCGATCTGCCCCTGGTGCATCAGGGGATTGATGACTTTGCCTGTAGTATGCGCCGAGACCATGTTGCGCAGCGTGACTTTGCCGGTCTCCGGGTCAACGTGCACTTCGCAGATCTGCGCCGAGACGGACGCATCGTGCGACTTTTCCGCGCTCTTGTAGTAGCCCAGCTCGTGAATCGGCGAACCTTTAAATTTTATTACCTGAGCAAAACTCATCTTGCGTTTGGATTTCTTGTGCGCGACGCTGCCGCGGTCGAGCTCCAGCTCTTTGGCGTCCACTTCCAAAGACTGCGCCGCATATTTGAATAATTCCTCGCGCGCTTTCTTGCCGCCTTCGTAGGCCGCGTTGCCGTACACGCGCGTCGCCCGGCTGCCGCCGACGCCGCCGTCGCTCGGCACCACCGTGCTGTCGGTTTGGATCAGTTCGATTTCCGCGGCGGGGATGCCAAGCTCTTCGCCGACACACTCGACGATGACGGTCAACACGCCGGCACCCTGATCGACCACGGGCGAAGAAATTTTCACCTTGCCCGATTCGTCGATGGTTACAAAAATGCTGCCTTCGCCGCCGCTCGGGCTCCACTCGGAAAATGCCAAACCGCGGCCGATGTTTTTGCCCTTGGGTCTACGATAGCCGGCGAGATCGATGGCTTTGTCCAACGCTTCGTTGCCGCGGATGTGCGAGATGTGGCCGCCGATGGGTGTCGAGTCGCCGTCCTTCATTAGGTTTTTGCGCTTGAAATCCACCGGATCCATGCCGAGCTTGCGCGCGACGATGTCCATCTGGCTCTCGTTGGCGAAAAAGCCCTGCGGGTCGCCCGGCGCGCGCATGTGACCGCAAGGGATCTTATTCGTATAAACCATGCGCTCTTCGATCAAACAGTTGTTGATTTTGTACGGGCCGGCGCAGGTCGACGCGCCGATCAAATAACCCGCCGGCTTCATCGACGCATAGGCACCGCTGTCGAAGAGAAAGTCCATGTGATGCGCCGTGATCACGCCGTTTTTCTTAACGCCCGTCCGAACTTTTATGATCGACGCGTGACGCGGATTGCCGGCGGTCAATTCTTCGGTGTAGTCCATCACCATCTTCACCGGTGCGCCCGCCTTCTTCGACAAAAAGTAAGCCAGCGCCACGTCCATGAAGCCGCCCTTGCCGCCGAAGTCGCCGCCGATGTGCATCGGATGAAAAACCAACTTTTCCTTGGCGATGCCGATGCAGTTAGACAATTGGCCGCGCACCGCATACGGCGTCTTGCTGCACGACCAGATATCGGCGCTGCCGTCAGGCCGCGCGTTGGCGACACAGGCGTGCGGCTCTAAATAAGTCTGATGCGTCACTTGCGTCGTAAAAGTATTTTCGACGATCAGATCGGCTTCGCGAAAGCCGGCCTCGATATCGCCCTTGCCCCATTTGAGATAGGCAAACACGTTGCCCAACTTCTCCACCGGCACCGGTAGACCTCGATAGGAAAGCAGATCGGGATGCAAAATCATCGAGCCGTCTTTGGCGGCTTCCTCGGGGTCGAGCAGCGGTTCCATCTCTTCATACTCGACCTCGATCAATTCCAGCGCGGCTTCGGCCTGCTGCTTGGTCGCCGCGGCGACCGCCGCGACCTTCTCACCGATGAACCGCACTTGGCCATCGGCCAACACCGGCGTGTCGTAGATGCACCGTCCAATGCGCAGGCCAGGCACCTCTGAACCGACCAACACCGCCTTCACCCCTGGCGCGCGCTCGGCTTTGCTGGTGTCGATGCGCTTGATCTTGCCATACGCCACCGGACTGCGCAGACAACGCCCCCACAGCGTCGCCGGCAATTTCAAATCGGCGCTGTATTGCGCCTTGCCCGTTACCTTCAGCTCACCTTCCACCCGAGGCGTCGGCTTGCCCACTACCTGCGTCATTTAGATTCCTCCGTTATGAATGATGAAAGCCCCGCGTGCAGCGCTGCCGCACGCGACAGCCATTTCTAAAACGGAACCTGGCGCTTGTCCAGGGCTTATGGATGGGTAAACGCTGACAAGATGCGCGCCGAATGCGGTGCGCCGGGTTAGGAGTCAGGATACAGGTCCGGCGGTGATGAGAAAAATCTCCCCTGCCGTCATGGCAATCGACAGCGTGAACTCATCACTCCTCGTGCGTCCACGACTGTCATTCTGAGACCAAGTCGAAGAATCTGCCGATTGCGCCAGCCGAACAAGCAGATGCTTCGCTGCGCGCGGAGTCCAGCTATCAACACTGTCTCCGCTGAGACGCCAACAACAAAGCGGACAGCGCTATTTGCGCAGCGCTTTCCAGCTCTGCCCGCTGCTGGTTTTACCTTCGATGCTGTTGCCGTTCACACGGCCCGTGTAGGTGGTCGCACCGATGGCAAAGCTGATCTGCTCGCCGTTTATGCGGCCGTTGCTGATGCCGGTGGACTGATTCCCTGCTTTCAAATCGCCGGACAACATCTGATAGCTCTGCTTGAGCGTCAGCTCGCCCTGCGGCAGCTGCCATGTGCCGGCGACTTTGGCCGGCACGATCCATAGGAGCGCGGTTCACCAGGTCATGCAGTCGTCGCTCAGGATCGCGTGCTCGTCCGACGACCACTCGCCCATGGTGAAGGAATTGGAAACCACCCGCGTGCCTGGCTTTAGGTCGAGAATCTTCGGCCGCAGCTTGAGATTGATTTCGGGCAGCAAGAACAACGTAATCACCGAGGCCTTTGACAGGTCGGTTTCGAAGAGGTCGGCTTTCTCGAAGGTCGCGCGGTCGCTCACCCCCTCTTTGACGGCGTTGCGCTTGGACAGCTCGACCATGTCGGCGTTGTATTCGATGCCGTGGGCGCGAATGCCGCGTTTGGCCGCGGTGATCACGGTGCGGCCATCGCCGGAGCCCAGGTCCATGACGAAATCGCCCGGTGCCGCCTTGGCCATATTGAGCATCCTATCGACCAGCTCCTGCGGCGTCGGCACCCAGATAACATCTTTGCCGGCCTGGCCGACGCGCGGTTGATAATCCTTGGGCGCGTCGGTTTGCGCGGCAGCAGTCGAGGCCAACGCAAAAACAACCAAGACGAAAAACATACCGCGGGCACTGTAACAATTTACCATGAGATCTCTTCCCAATTTTCCACGAAAATTTTTAATGGGCAGACACAGGAGTCCGCACCTACATCGCTACTTCGCGCGCGTCGCCTTCCAGGGAATCGGGCCTTCAATGGTATTGCCGCTGACACGCCCACGATACGTCGTGCCGCCGGCGGTGAAAGAAATCTGCTCGCCATTCATCTTGCCGTCGGTGATTTGCACCACGCGATCGCCGGTTTTCAGCGAGCCGGTGAGCATCTGGAAGCTCTGCTTGAGCGTCAACTCGCCCTGCGGCAGCTGCCAGGTCCCTTCCACTTTCGCCGGCACGATCCACAGATAGGCCGTGCAATACGAAGCGCAGCCCTCGGTCACCTTCTGAGTGTCCTCGGCGGTCCATTCGCCCATGGTGAAGGAATTGGAAACGATGCGCGTGCCGGGCTTCAAGTCGAGAATCTTCGGCCGCAAGCGCAAATTGATATCCGGCAGCAAGAACATGGTAATCACCTGCGCCTGGGAGAAATCGCTCTCGAACAAATCGGCTTTGATAAAGCTCGCCTTGTCGCTCACGCCCTCTTTGGCGGCGTTGCGTTTCGACAGCTCGACCATGTCGGGGTTGTATTCGATGCCCAGCGCTTTGGAGCCGCGCTTGGCCGCCGTGATGACGGTGCGGCCATCGCCGGAGCCAAGATCGATGACGTAATCTTTCGGCGTCACCTTGGCCATGTCGAGCATCTTCTCGACCAAAGCCTGCGGCGTCGGCACCCAGATGACGTCTTTGCCCTCTTGGCCGACCTGCGGCTGGTACTCCGCCGCCGGCACGACAGCAGCAAACAACAACAGCGCGAGCAGGCTCACGCCCATTCCGAACCGCTTGTACGACGAAAGTTTCATAGCTGTCTCCTATATTTATTAAGAATTGATTGCCCGCGAGATTTGCACGGAAGCCCACCTTTGTCCATAGCTACAAGCCGCCCAATCTTTGCAACTCTTGGGCGCATTGCGCGGCGTGCTGGAAGCGAATCGTGCGCATGCCGAGTTGCGCCGCGGCCGCCACGTTGGCCTCGACGTCGTCGATGAAAATAGTCTCGTTCGCCGGCAGCCCATGCGCGCCCAACAGATGCTCATAGATCGCCGCTTCCGGTTTGATCAGGTTCAAGCGGCAGGAGATCACCGCGCCGTCGAAGAGTCGAAAGAAACCATGGGTGCGCTCGATGTAATCGATGGATGCGAAGTGCATGTTCGACAAACAGAATAACCTTCGACCCTGGCTCTTCAAGTGCTCCAACAAAGCGACGGTCTCGGCGATCGGCGTAAGCGACGCCGGCACACCGTCGAGAAATTGGGCAATCTCGCGCGCCGGCAAGCCCGTGCGCGCGCTGGCGCGCGCCACCGCATCGCGCGGCGCCAGCGTGCCGCGGTCGAGCGCCTGCCAATCGGCATGGGCAACGAATCCATCGAGCACTTTCTGACGCGCCGCCGGATCGCTGAACGACTCGGCAATAAGCGCCTCTGGCGCCCAGCGCACCAAAACTCCCCCAAGATCGAAAACGATATTCAACGCCATCTCCCAACTGTTCGAAACCGGCACTGTTATTGTTGCGACGCCAAACCGTTCAATGATAAAAAATTCACGAGCCGTTCGCTAACTCAACCGAACAGAATTTCTCTGCAGGAGTTGTTGAAATGCGCCAACGATCCGATTACCCGACATTTGCCGACGAAGAGTTGAACCGCCGCCACAAAGCCGTCTATGGCTTGATGGAACAGGAAGGCGTCGACGCCGTGCTTTTTTACGGCAGCGGCCGCTACGCGTCGGATATCTATTGGCTCTCCGACTGGCCGAGCAGCCGCGAAGCCTACCTGCTGATGCAGCCCGGCAAAGATCCGGTCATCTTGATGCAGCTGTTCAACCACTTCCCCATGGCGCGGGTCATGTCGTGGATCAAAGACGTGCGCTGGGCCGGCGCCAACACCAACCGCAGTGTGATGGAATTGATCGCCGAGCGCGGCCTCGAAGGAAAAAAGATCGGCCTGGTGGGGTCCGTCGGTTTCCAACTTTACAATTCGTTACGTGAAAAATATCCCAACGCCACCTTCGTCGACTTGGGCGGCAGAATGCGCGTGATGCGCACGATCAAGAGCCCGGCGGAGATCGAGCGGATTCGTCTGGCGTCCAAGCTCACCGACGATTCGATCAAAGCGATGGCCGAAGGGCTCAAAGCCGGCCTGCGCGAAGACGAAATCCCGGCGATCATCGAGCCGGTCTATCTCAAACAAGGCGGCTACGCCGGCATTCACTTCATGAGCAGCATGCCGATGCGCAGCCCGGACTTCTGCGTGCCGTCGCAGTTTCATTCTAGTCGGAAATTAGCGCGAGGTGACGCGCTGATCACGGAAATCAGCGGCGCCTACTCTGGCTACAGCGGCCAGATACATCGGACTTTTTCGATCGGCGAAGGACCGACGCCGGAATGGCAAAAGATGCACGACGCCGCGATGGAAGCTTTCGACGTGCTAGCGAAAGTCATCAAAGACGGCGCCACCGTCAGCCAAGCCGAGGAAGCCGCGGAAATCATCCACCAGCGCGGCTACAGCACCTACGACGACCTGGTCCACGGCGTCAATCAATATCCGCCGATCTTTCAAACCAAAACCCGAAAACGCCACGAATCGCGCGACATCACCTTCCGCGAAAACATGGTCATCGTCATCCAACCCAACTTGATGACCAACGACGAGAAGATGGGTTTGCAGTTCGGCGAGACGCTGCTGGTGACAAAGACCGGCTGCGAGTCGTTGAACAAGTATCCGCGGCAGTGGGTGGTGTGCGGCGGCTGAACTCAACCGCGCTGCTATTTTCTGCTTCGTGGTTTTTGCGGCGCATTCGCCGCGTCGGCCTGGATGAAAAGATCTATATCCTTCGTGAAGCGAGGGGCATGGAACATGACCGCATAACCCCCAACGATAAGATATCTAACGCCATGGGCATTGAAGGCGGACAAAAGGTCTTTGTAGTCTGAGTTCATCCGGCTCCATCTCCCAGCCCTTGAGGGCGAAGGCGGTTTTGATCATTTCTTCTACGGCGTCGATTCGTTCATAGGCGGGCCGACTCTGCCAATAGCGATACTCGTCGGCTTTCATCTGGTCGAAGTTGCTATATTTACGGTTCGTCTTGTCCATACAAGGGCTCCGAAGTTCCTGCGAACGATCACCTCACCGCACCAACGATATCGTAATCGTTCCCGCGACGACGCATATCGCCCCGAGCACCGTGCGCAGGGTCAGTTTTTCGATGTCGTGCAAGAACAACCAGGTGCCGAGCGTGATCCACAGCGGGCTTGTGGCGATGATCGGCGAGACCACCACGACTTGGCCGACGCTGAGCGCGGCGATGACTAGGACAATGCCCAACGTTTCGAAAGTTCCTGCCATGAGAAACGGCCCAAGCGCGCGGCGGTCCCATACGGGCTTCTGCTTTTGCCCCGGCATGAGCGTCGCGCTGGCCAACCAGGGCAGCGCGACAATGCCAATAACCGCGGCGAGATAAAGCGGTTCGTTCGCCAAGCCCAAGCTGTAGCGGCGCAGCGGATGGCTGACGCCGGCAAGAAACGCCGCACTGAGCGGATAGGCAAGATACCACCAGCGAAAGTTGGCCGGCCAGTTGCCGCTCTGCCAGGACACCAGGCCAACACCGGTGACAATGAGAATCGTGCCGAGCAAGATCGGCAGCGTCAGCGGCTCACCCAGCAATAGCACCGCCAGCGAGGTGCTAAACAACGGGTGCGCGCCGCGCAGCGTCGTCCCCGCGGCGGCGCCGACATGATGAATGCCGGCATAGGTGAGAAAGCGCAAGACCGGCTGAATCAAACCGCTCACGGCAAACAGAAACAGCACCCACCAGGAAACCTCGGGGATACCGCGAAAAATCAGCAGCGCTACCCAGAGCCCAACGGCGTGGATCGCCACCGACACCAGCGTCACCGTAATCGGTGTTGAATAACGTAGACCGCGCTTGGCGGAAATGCCGGAGATCGCGTAGGACAGCGCGGCGGCAAGAGCGATCAGTTGTGGAGACATAGAACCGTGCTGGTGGATCGTGCTCGTCGCTCGTCTACTGTGCTCGAGATTCGCGCTTGCCCAATATGAAGGCTAGCGCTGTGAGTTGGTCGAATCATCCTATGTCAGCTAGAACAAAGTGGACCTACTTCCACAGGCGCTGGATGAACCCTTCTTTATCCAGCTCCTGAAAGAAGCGGTTGTCGATGAACTGCTCGGGCTTGAGTCCGGCGGCGCGCGGCTCGGTTTCAACCATCTGATCGATGACAGTTTTCAGCGACTCGGGCGATGGCCGGGGAATGCGCGGGATGTTTTGCAAAATATACATGTCGTAGAGCTCGTTGAACATCGACGCGTCGCTGCTGCGCAGATATTTCATCATGATCTTGGTCGCCGGCCCGCGCTGAGTCTTGGCGAAATGCACGCCCTCGACAAAGCCACGGATGAATTTGCGCACGGTGTTTTCGCTGCGCTTGATGAACGACCGCGTCGTGATCACCGACGAAGTCGGAAACTGGATGCCCATTTTTGCGATGTCCGCCAGCTCACGGAAATTTTCTCTGCGCCCAATGATGGCAAGCTCGGCGTTGATCACTCCGGCGTCGATCACCCCGGCGCGCAAGGCGTTGAAAACATCGGTCACACCTCCCATTTGTAGGACGGCGAAATCGCGCTGCCGTTTGACCGGCCACTGTTCCTCAACGTAGCGCAAACCGAAATCTGTGGCGGAGCCAAAGCGCGACACACCGAGCTTTTTGCCCTTGAGCTCTTCGATGCGCTTGATATCGGGACGCGCCATCACGACGAACGTCATGACATTCATCGAGCTGGCGATAACGACCAGATCGCCGCCGGCCAGGTTGGAATTGATCACTGAACCGCCGGTGAAAACCCCGATCGGCACTTCGCCCGACTGCACCACCTGCGCCGCCCGGCCGCCGCCGGCGACGTAGAGCAATTCGACGTCAAGCCCGTGGTTGCGAAAGATGCCGGCTTCGTAGGGAATCCACAACGAAGCCTGCGAACCGCCGATGGCGCTGTAAGTAAGGCGGAGCTTTTCCAGGGGCTGGGCGTCGGCGGCGCCGAACGACGAAAAAACCATGAATACCAGCGACAAGAATAACAACATAAATTCCGCTCATTCGTACGACCCCCGAATGTCATCCTGAGGTCCGCCGAAGGATCTGCTTTCTCTGCTAGATCGTGCTTGTTGGCACAGGTTTCGAAGAGCGGGCGGGTCTGAGACCCGCCCCTACATCCGATTGTTGTTTTTTGCGTTCTCTGCGTTCCCTTCGACTGAGCTCAGGACATGCTTTGCGGTTAATCAATCCGACTTCGGGCGAAAACTTTATTGGGGGCGAAATTCTGATTTCACCACGAAGGAGCACACGAAGGGCACGAAGTTCGGATGAAACGTTTTAATTTTCTTCTCTTACCTTCGTGTCCTTCCTGTCCTTCCTGGTGAATATCCCCACTCCGATTTTTGCGCCTTTTGCGTTTTTTGCGGCCATCCTTCACCATCTGCGCCGCGGCCGCGCGCCGGCGCGCGCCTTGGTGCCGAAGATCGGCTTCGGATTGGGGTCGAGCAGCCGGCAATATTCGTAAGCAAAGCCTTCCAATTTTACGCGCGGGATTTTCTGGCCAATGAAATGCTCGATGGCCGCCACTTCCTGCAAATCTTCCGCAGTCATGATCGTAAAGGCGTCGCCGACGCTCTGCGCTCTGCCGGTGCGGCCGATGCGGTGCACGTAGTCTTCCGGATGGTGCGGCACATCGAAATTGATCACGTGGCTGATCTGTTCGACGTCGATGCCGCGCGCCGCAATATCGGTGGCGACCATCACTTCGTAGCGGCCGTTGCGAAAACCGTTCAACGCCTGCTCGCGCTCGCGCTGGGTCCGATTGGAATGCAGCACTGCCACCGAGTGGCCCTGTTGATGCAACTGACGCGCGACTTTGTCTGCGCCGTCCTTGGTGCGGCAGAAGATCAGCACCTGATCGTAATCGGTGCGTTTCAACAGATCTTGGAGCAACTCCTGCTTCTGGCCGATGTCGACCGGGTAGAAGGCATGGGTCACCGTCTCCGCGGCAGCCCGCCGCTGGCCGATCTCCACTGTCTCGGGATTGCGCAGCGCCCAGCGGCAGAGCTGTTCGATCTCCGGCGGGATGGTCGCGGAAAATAGCATCGTCTGGCGCGCCTTCGGGCAGCGCTCGATGATCTTGCGCACGTCGGGCATGAAACCCATGTCGAGCATGCGGTCCGCTTCGTCGAGCACCAACATGTCGATGCGGTCGAGCCGTAGCATCTTGCGCTGCAACTGATCGAGCAAACGGCCCGGCGTGGCGACCACGATGTCAGCGCCGCGGCGCAGCATCTGATCCTGCTTGCCGTAACCCGTGCCGCCGAACAGCACCACAGTGCGCAGATCGGTAAAGCGCGCGTAGTCGCGAATCGCCGTCTCCACCTGCGCCGCCAGTTCGCGCGTCGGCTCGAGCACAAGCGCGCGCAAATGGCCGCGCTGCTCTAACTTTGATATCAGCGGCAGCGCAAACGCCGCGGTTTTTCCCGTGCCGGTCTGCGCCGAGCCGATCAAATCGCGGCCTTCGAGAATCAGCGGAATCGCGCACAGCTGAATCGGCGTCGGATCGGTGTAGCCCGCGGCCGCAACGCCTTCGACAACTTTGGGAGATAAACCTAGTTTAGAAAATGGCATAGTTTTTCGGTCGCTATTTGACGGTTTTCGTTCACGGAACCCATCACCACGAAAGCACGAAGATCACGAAGTTCGGAGAAGTTTTTTAACTTTTCACTTACCGTCGCGGTCTTCGTGGTGAATATTTCTTCGCCGAAATTTTTGCGTTCTTTGCGATCTTTGCGGTTGACTCTCCGGCTCCGAATCCGAATCCGAGCGCGCAGCGCCTTTCTGCTCCCTTGTGCTCTTTGTGTTCCAATCCCTTGCTGGATTCGGTTGCGGTCTTGCCGCGCTGCGCCCTCGGCGCCTCTGCGCGAGAAATATCCGAGACCTTATTTCACAAACGAACAACAATAATCGGTTAAGGTTTTCACCCGCATGCGAAACTTCGCATTGGCGGCCACCTCGAACGACTCCCCGCCTTTGATCGCTTTCCATCCGCTCGCACCGGGCAGCTCGATGTCCAATTCGCCGCTGATGATTTCCATGATCTCTTTGTCGCCGGTGCTAAATTCATATTCGCCCGGTTGCATGACACCGAGCGTTTTCTTCGAGCCATCGGCAAAAATCACCGAGCGGCTGATTACCTTACCGTCAAAGTAAACATTGGCTTTTTTGACAACGGTGACGTTGGTGAATTCTGACATGCCCTGCTCCCTTGCAATTATGCCGGCGCGGCGCGCGGCTCCAGTCGCGGTTCTTTGATCGGCAGATTCAACAATGCGGCGATGGCGGCAAACACAGCATCGGCGTACCACATCCACTGATAGTTGCCATAGTAGGCAAACGCAAGGCCGCCGAGCCAGGCGCCAAAGAAACCGCCGATCTGATGCGACAACATGGTCATGCCATAAAGCGTCGCCAGATAGCGAGTGCCGAAGAGTTTGCCGACGACACCAGCCGTCGGTGGGGCGGTACCAAGCCAGGAAAAACCCAGCCCGATCGCCAGCAGGTAAAACGTCCACTCTGTCTTCGGCGCGGCAAGATACAAGAGGATTAGCAGCGTGCGCGAGCCGTACATGCCGAAGAGAATATATTTGCCGCGAAAGTGGTTGAGCATCCAGCCGGCGGCGAAGCTGCCGGCGATATTGGCCAAGCCGATGATCGCCAACGACCAGCTCGCCACCGACGCCGGCAAGCCACACAGATCAACTTCCCCCGGCAAATGCGTAACGAGAAACGCAATGTGAAAACCGCAGGTGAGAAAGCTGCCGTGCAGCAAGAGATAACTATAGTTGCCAAACGCCGTGCGCAGCGTCGCGCCCATGCTGCCGTCGGCGCTCCCCACCGCGCCCCCCTGCGCGGCGGGCCCAACGATGGTTCTCACCAACGGCAATGCCAGCAGCGACAGCGCCGCCAGCGACCACATGGCCCCCATCCAGCCCCAAGCGACAATCAGCACCTGCGCCAAAGGCGCATACAGAAATTGGCCGAAGGAGCCGCCGCCGCTGATGAGGCCCGAAGCCATGGCGCGCTCGCGCGGCGCCAAACGGCGCGCCATGGCACCGATCAACACCGTAAAGCTACCGGCCCCTGAGCCCAGAGCCGAGAGAATGCCAATGGTCACGACCATACCGAGCTGGTTGGTGAGAACCGGTGTCAACGCCATCCCCGTCGCGAGGATCAAAACGCCGCCGATCAGCACCCGGCCAACACCGAAGCGATCGGCCAGCGCGCCGCCCACCGGCTGCGCCAAACCCCACATAAACTGGCCCACCGCCATGGCAAAACTGATCGCTGCGATGCCAACGCCGGTGGAGCCGCTGATCGGAAACAAAAACAGCCCCTGCGACTGCCGCACGCCCATGGTGATCATGAACAACGCCGCGGCCGCCATGGTGATCCACAGCCAAGTCTTGTCGTGAGATTCGTTGGTCATCGAATCACGCCCTGGGCGCGCAAGCTCTGGCGCAACTCTTCTATGCGTTTCTTATTCACGCCAAAATCGCTCCGCCCTAAACGTGACGCCGAGCGCACTGCGATCAGATTTTGTTTGGCGCGCAAGTGCATCTCGAGGTCGTCGACAAAGCCGAAAAATGCGCTGCGGCATTCGGCATGCAGATACTCGGGCGCATCCGTGACAACGGTCGTGCGCGGCAGCGCCACCACCGCGGCGTGCGCCGCGCGCCAGGCATCGGTGGGCGCCACGACACACTCGAAGCCGGGAATATTGTGATCGATGTCATCGGCGTCGGTGGAAACACAATTGGGGGAGCAAGGACAAGGCGACAGTCGGCCGGAGCTCACGCCCAGATTTCCCGGCCGCCTGCCGGAGAATGCAAACAGCGGCAACGGCTACTCTTTCTTGGCTTCCGCTTGTTTGTCGAAAAATTTAAGCGCCATGGTGCCGTGGGTTGCCGCCGCGCCGGCACGCAAGGCGGCGGCGATGAACGTGGCTTCGACGACCTCTTCGCGGGTCGCGCCCGCCATGTGGGCCGCTTTGGCGTGGCCTTCCAAACAATAAGGACACTGGGTCGTCGCCGCCACGGCAATGGCGATCAACTCGCGATATTTTTTGGGAATCGCGCCGTTGTCGCGGCCGACGCTCTTCTCTAAACCAAGCCAGGCGTTGAAATCTTCGGGCGCGAGCTTACGCATCTCGCGCATCAGTTTGATATCTTCCGGATCGTGATAGTGATCGGCCATACTCGAACAACCTCCATCAAAGGTTGTTCATTATGTCTGGATTTTCGCCGGGATGCTACCCGACGCTCGACTGGTCGGGGAGAATTAGCGGCGGCGCCCGCGGGATCAACGCCCCGCGAGCACCGCCGACGCGTGCAGCGAAGAAAACATTCGGCGTTTTGGCAGAAACGCCGCTCGTCGCGACGAGTGCTACTCTGGAAGCCGTCTCAGCTCGCTGAACTCAGCGTCGAGCGCTGCCGACGCAACCCCCAACCCAGGGCGAGGAGACCGGCCGTGAGAAGCGCCAGCGACGCCGGTTCAGGTACGGCACTGGTTGTGAAAGAGATGCGATAGACATTCGTGCCGGTCGTAAGGGCACTGCTATCGAATACGTACCCTCCGGCCGTGGCCAGGCCATTAAAGACCGCCAGTTCCGCGAAACTGAACGAGACGACGCCGTTCTGCGGCGTTCGATTGTCGTTGACGCCGCCGACAACGAAGGCGGCGTTGGCGGGATCCGCCGTCTCGGAACCAGCGTCCCAAATCTGGCCGGCGGTTTGCCCGATCGAGTTGATGCGCAGGTTCCCCGCGGCATCAAAGAGCTCGAACGCGGTCGGCGCATCGTTGCCAATGAACAGATCGTTACTGGGTATGACCATCGATGCGAAAGTGAAAAAGCGGTTAATGACGCTGTCGACGATGAACGTGCCGCTAGCGCTGGCGCCCGGCAACAACGCACCGCCGACCGAGCCAAGGACCGCCGTCGGGTCGGCGATTGCGAAGGCGGGAAACCAGTCCGAGCCGCTGCCGCCTTCGGCCACCGACACGATGGGCGCGGTGGCGACCTGCCCATTGTTAAAGGCGTCGAAAGTTCCGGCATGAAAGCCCAGGCGCAACGGCGCGAAACTAGCACTGTTGGTTGGCGCGAGGTTTTCGACGGCGACCCGTACCGAGACGGGGGCAGCGTTAACGGCATTGGACAGCGCCAACAGGGCAAGGCCCGCCGCAACCATGACTGACATAAATAAACGTTGAACCATCGGTGCTCTCCTTTAGAAAAACAACATTGACGCGACCGCATCGCACTAGTCGCTAACAATCGGAATCGCATCACTCCCGAGCACCTTGGATCCTAGCGTGTTCGGTTCATCCCTAGACGAACAACTGGTGCCAAAAGTTCCCGCCGGCTGCGCGGCACCGGCCATGCACTGGGAACCAATTGGCGCCGCGCTTCCTTGAATGAGCATCAAGCACTTCTCAAAGAAAACCGCTCGACGTGACGACCGATTCAAAATGGAATGATGCCCAAAGGGTGGCGTTTGTGCGCGAGGCGATGATTCACACGGATCATCTCTACCGCGTTGCGTTTCACCTCGCCCGCGAAGTGGACGCTGTTGAGGATTTGGTGCAGGACACTTTCGTGCGTGCCATTGAGTCCTATCGCATCTTCGATCCGCCCACTAACATGCGCGCCTGGCTGACGAATCCGCCGATTGCGCGTTGGAAAGCGCGGCAGCACCCGCAGGATGTTGCCAATCCTGCGAGCGCATGCCGCGCTCGATAAACCTCCTCGATGACTTACTGACGGCTATCTAGGGCACGCGACGGATGGTGATACGCGCTACCGGGTTGCGCCAATCGCGCAGGGGCGCGCTGAGGTTGCCGATGCCGTGGATGCCGGCGTGAACATGCACGTACCCTTCCTCACCGCCCGCCGGGGCGGCGCCGCCACCCGGGCCGCCACACTCGGCAAAAAACGGCCCAGGGATGCTGGCGCAAAGTTCGTCGTTGGCTTCCGACCCGGCGTCGTAGGCGACCGACGTGAGAGTTCGAACCCCATGTCCATGCGGCCCGGCGACACCGTTCAGCGCGAAAAACGCGTCGTTGGTGGGAATCAACATCGATGCCAAGCTGACGTGATCAAAATCGCCACGGGTGCGCACGCGCACTGTCACCGAGTCGCCGGGATCGAGCAGCCCGGTCGAGTTGGCGATGTCCAAGACTCTCGGGTGATATCGCAAGGCATCCGCGAGGGGCTGAGTGTTCCCCTCTTCGGCGAGGGTCGCAAGCTCGGCACTTGCGGGATCCCCCAGTTCGAAAAGCTTCAAACCGGGGCGATGGCTGACCACGATGATCGGCGTGAACTGTTGGCCGCGAGTGATGTTAGTGATTGTGACCTCGAAACTAGCGGCGCTGGCGCTGAGCGGGTTCAGCGCAAAAGTGCCAAGCAGCCCAGCAAGCGCTAAGAATTTCATGTTCATGATTTGCTCCTGGCGGAGAATTTCCGCTTTTTGTAGCTCCCTTGGTTGATCGATGCACTCCCGAGCGCGCTTCGGTTCATCCAAAGACGAAGAGCTTGCCGAAAAAGTTCCCTACACGGCTCGATATTTCGCGCTCGGCTATACCGGGAACCAAATGGCGCCGTTCGACGTTTACACAGCGTCGAGAACTTTTCGGCAAACCGCACCGGATGCGACGGTTGGCGTGACGGCAGAATCTGCAGCAAATGATGCGCAAAGGGAGGCTTTTGTGCGCGAGGCGATGATCCACGTGGACCATCTGTACCGCATCGCCCATCACCTCGCGCGCGAGGCCGACGCAGTTCAGGACCTGGTCCAGGACACCTTTGTGCGCGCCATTGAGTCCTATCGACTATTTGACCCGCCAACCAACATGCGCGCATGGCTCACGAAAATCCTCCAGAATATTTTTTTCGACGAGTGGCGCAAGAAGCAGCGAGCGGGGACCCATGAGAGCGATGGGCGCCACGCCGATGCCCTATGGGACCCGCAACAGCAAAAGCAGTGGAGTCCCGAAGGACAGTTACTCCGCAAAGAGCTGAGCGATCATATTCATAACTCGCTCAAGCAGATTCCCGAGGAGTTTCGGCTGCCGATTGTGCTGGTGGACATGAGCGAGTTCAGCTACGCTGAAGCGGCGGAGGTCTTATCCTGTCCGATCGGCACCATACGCTCCCGCCTGTCCCGAGGCAGACAACTGCTGCAAGATCTGCTGGGCCGCTATTTTGAAACTGGAGATGGAAGCGAAAACGATGACCTGCGACGAAGTCCGAGAGCTCATCACCGGCATGGTTGATGACGAGTTGGGCGCAGCGGAGCGCGCGGCGCTGGGCGAGCATTTCAAGAGTTGCAGCCGCTGCCGATTCCTCCTCGCCCAAGAAAAGAATCTCAAAAAGGCGGTCTTCTCGGCCGGCGAGGACCTTCGTGCTTCCTCCGCCTTGCGGCAGCGGCTCGCCAACGATCCCCGCATCATCAACCGGGCCGACCACCGCCGCAGAGAGCCGTTTGCCAAATCGTATTATCCCATTGTGCGCGGTACGTTGATCGCAGCGCTGCTCATACTGGTCGTCGTGCCTTCATTGCTGCTCACCCGGCGCAGTAGCCTTCCCGCCATGGCGACTACAACGGTCGAATCTTACCAGCAAATCGTCAGCACCGACGATCTGCAGATCAAGACCCAAGATCTGACTCTACTCGCGGAGAGGCTCGCCCGAACCGTCAATGGCCGCTTTCGGCCCATGGCCTATGACTTCTCGATGATGCACATCAGGCCGGTCGGCGGCACGCTATTGAATATCAATCGCCGCGAGGTCTTGGTGATACGCTATGCTGGCGCCGACCTTCCCATCTTGTGCTACACCTGGGTTGGCACTGAAGGCGATGCGCCGGCGTCGGCCGCGATTTTCCATGACCCGCAAAAGCGGCTTAACTTCTATGCTTTTTCACTTGGAAATGTTAACGCTGTCTTGCACAGAGAAAACGATGTCATCTGCATCTTGGTCTCGCCCATGGCGATGACGGATCTGGTGGACCTAGCAAAGTCGAAAGCCAATCCGCACAAGCACCTCTGACCTTAAGAATCATGGAATCGGCCGCCCGCCACGCTCATATGGCTTCACAGTGCAGCGTTTGCGGCACCGTGCTGTCCGGCTCCCTTGGCGCGGTCTACCGCACCTTCGGCGTCAAGCGCAGCCCGCGCAACCCCAACATCTGCACCCGCTGCAGCACCCACGTCGAAGAAGGCAAGATCGTCGAGGTCACCGTGTTGTTCGCCGATCTCTCATCGTTCACCCAGCTGACTCACGACTTGGGCGCTGAAAAGACCCACGAGGTCGTCGACGCCTATTTGCGCATGGCGACCGATATTTTGGTCAAGCACGGCGCCTTTATCGACAAGTACGTCGGCGACGCGGTGATGGCGCTGTTTAACGTGCCGATCCGCTACGAAGATCACGCGCGCCGCGCGGTTGCCGCGGCGGTGGAGCTGAGCGCGGAATTGAAAGCGCTCGGCGCGCGCTTCGGGTTGGAGTTGCAAGTTTCGGCGGGGATCGCCACCGGCCACGCCCGCGTCGGACGGTTGGGATCCGACGATTCGAAAGACTACACGGCGATCGGCGACGTCGTGAACTTAGCGGCGCGCTTGCAAACCCAAGCCGGCGCCGGTGAAATCCTGATCAGCGAATCGAGCTACGCCAAACATCCCGAACAATTCCGCGGCGCCCAAGAAGAACAGGCCGTGCTCAAGGGCTTTCGCGACCCGGTGCGCGCCTATCGGCTAAACCCCGGCGGCACGGCGCGCTTGCGCGACGACCCGACGGAATCTTCCCGCCAAGAGAAGACCAGCCTCGGCGCCATCGTCTTCGGCATCCTCGGCGCGCCCTGCGCCATCGTTACGTTGATCGGACCGCTGGCAGTGGCCGTCGGTGCCGGCGGTTTGTTCGGTCTCGCGGGTCTGCTGACCTTTCTCGATCAGAGCGTCCTGCGCGTGCCGATTCTCATCCTGACCAGCCTGGCATCCTTGGCCAACCTCTACACGGTGTGGCACGCGCGCAGACTACGCGCCGAATCGAAAGTACCCGAAGCCCTGAAGACCATGACGACATTAGAAAAACAGCGGACCGCTTTCGTGATCGGCGCGTCAGCGGTCACGCTGGGCATCGTGCTCTTCGAAGTCGTGGCGCGTGCGGTGCTGCACTAGGTCGTCCATACTTCGAACCGAGGATAACCAACAGAATCAGTCTTCGTTCGAATCTCGCTTTTGATAAACTTCATCGCAGATTGATCGAAGGGTCGGATCATCTTCATATTTGCCCGCGAGGTCGGACACACTAAAAGTCGCAACCTCTAAGGCAACTAGTTCTCCAGCCGCAACTCGACGATCTATTTCAAGTTTCAGTGCCTCTACGGCCTGACTTCGAGTTCGCCCCAAAGTTCGACACCTTGGCTCACCAACCAGCGATGCCGCGAACTGTCCGTCGCTTGGCTCTACTAGAATGGGAAAGGTCATAACCACAACTCCTTGATTCTAATTCAACGGGAGTTCAGCGGCGCCCACAACATACATGAAGCACCCATGAAAACCTCGACGACGTTGGAAAACCAGCGAACAACTCGAGTGGGCCTCGACGGTCAGTCTGGGCATCGTGCTCTTCGAAGCTGTGGGACCCGCAGTGCCGCACTAGAGCGCGATCAGAATGGCTTGTCCCCGATTGTCGACGTGCGGTGCAGCAGCCGGATGTCGTCCATCGCATAGCCGCCGCAGGCTTGATGATTGAGGCTGCGATTGTCCCACAT